>Ga0222665_1000478_pt1 | contig 23875 bp, 13 predicted proteins | sample AntAcemetagen653_FD_179853 | JGI IMG/M metagenome (GOLD analysis project Ga0222665, IMG submission 179853) | Saline water microbial communities from Ace Lake, Antarctica - #653 | ecosystem: Environmental > Aquatic > Non-marine Saline and Alkaline > Saline | place: Antarctica: Ace Lake...
CGTAGCAGGTGGAGTAGAAGGACTAACTTATTCAGATACCGGATTAGAACCATCAACAGAATATTGTTATTATGTAACACAAATCTTAGCAGGTGGTGTGGAATCAGATCAATCAAATGTTGAGTGTGGAATAACAAATCCACCAACAAATGCTCCTGTATTAGTTGATGCTATTGCAGGACCTGAAGAAGTAAGTTTATTATGGGAACCAATTCCTGAAGCAAAGACTGATCACTTCGATGTAATTGGTGATCCAACACACCCATTATGGACAATTTACATTAGTGAAGCAACCTTTGGTGGAATAGATATGGAACCAGGTGATGAGATTGGTATTTATGACGACGACTTATTAGTAGGAGCCATTACATTAGAACAGATATGCACGCCCGATAATCAATTTGAAAATTATTTAATAGCCTTTAGTGAACTCTTCAGCGGAACTGGATATGTAGCAGGAAATACTTTTACAATGGTAGCTTGGGACGAAAGTGCACAAGTGGAATCAACATCATTTGAATATGCATTTAGTGATCCTTATGGTGACGCTTGGACAGGTGATGTATACCCTGATGGAGATGCTCCATACAGTATTGCTGAATTTTCCTTTACAGGAGGAACTCCACAAACATTATTCAATATTTACTATCAGGACGGAACCCTCGTAGAAGGCGGAGTAACTGGCACAACCTATACAGATATGGGCCTAACAGCCGGACAAGAATATTGTTACTATGTAACCCAGATCTTAGAAGGAGGAATAGAATCAGGTATATCTAATGTATTATGTGCAACACCTTACTCAGAAAATGCACCTGTATTAGTTAATGCTATTGCAGGACCTTTAGAAGTAAGTTTATTATGGGAACCAATTCCCGGAACAAAGACTGATCATTTCATGTTCGAAGGTGGTGACCCATCAAGTCCATTATGGACAATTTATATTGGCGGAGCAACCTTGGACGGAATGGATTTGGAAGCAGGTGATGAGATTGGTGTTTATGACGGCGGCCTACTTGTAGGAGCCTTTACTTTAGATCAAGTATGTACAGCGACAAATCAATTCGACAATGATATGATTGCCTTTAGTGTACTAGTAAGCGGACCGGGATATGTTGAAGGAAATACCTTTACAATGGTAGCTTGGGACGAAAGTGCACAAATTGAATCAAATTCATTTGAATATACATTTAGTGATCCTTATGGTGACGCTTGGACAGGTGATGTATTCCCAGCAGGAGACGGACAATATAGTATTGCCGAATTCACCTTTACCGGTGGAATTGTACCAACCTTATTCAATGTTTACTATCAGGACGGAACTCTCGTAGCAGGTGGAATAGCAGGCACAACTTATACAGATACAGGCCTAACAGCCGGACAAGAATATTGTTATTATGTAACACAAATCTTAGAAGGAGGAATAGAATCTGAAGCATCTAATATTGAATGTGCAACACCATACGCTCCAGGATTTGGAACAATTGCAGGTATAGTAACTGATTCAGAAACCTCAGATCCAATCGAAGGAGCATTAGTAGAAGTTGTAGGAACTGTTTTCTCAGCAACAACCTTAATAGATGGTACTTATACAATTGAAAATGTTAATGCTGGAACATATGACGTAACAGCAAGTGCAGATATGTATTATCCTGAAACACAATTTGATCAGCTAGTTATAGCAGATGAAACAACAATAGTTGATTTCGCTCTTGTACCATATGGAGGTCCTGCACCAGTCTTAGTTAGTGCAACAGGAGGTGATTACGAAGTAAGCCTTGTTTGGGAAGCAATTCCTGAAAACAAAATAGATCATTTCATGTTTGAAGGTGGCGACCCATCAAGCCCATTATGGACAATTTATATTGGCGGTGCAACCTTAGACGGAATGGATTTGGAAGCAGGTGATGAGATCGGCGTTTATGATGGAGACCTACTTGTAGGAGCGTTTACCTTAGACCAGGTATGTACAGCGACAAATCAATTCGACAATGATATGATTGCCTTTAGTGTATTAGTAAGTGGCCCGGGATATGTTGAAGGAAATACCTTCACAATGGTAGCCTGGGACGAAAGTGCGCAAATTGAATCTAATTCATTTGAATATACATTTAGTGATCCTTACGGAGATGCTTATACAGGAGACGTATTCCCAGCCGGAGACGGACAATATTCTATGGCAGAATTTACATTTGTAGGTGGCGGTTACGTACCAACATTTAATGTATATTATCAGGATGGAACCCTGGTAGCAGGCGGAGTTGAAGGACTAACTTATTCAGATACCGGATTAGAACCATTAACAGAATATTGTTATTATGTAACACAAATCTTAGCAGGTGGTGAGGAATCAGATCCTTCAAATGTTAAGTGTGGAACTACAAATCAATCATTCGAAGCACCTTACATAACAAGTGTAGAATTAACAAATCCTGATGAGTTAACAGTTTATTGGGATCCAATTCCTGAAAATAAAACTGATCACTTCATGTTTGAAGGTGGTGACCCATCAAGCCCATTATGGACAATATATATCGGTGGAGCAACCATCGATGGAATGGATATGGAAGCTGGTGATGAGATAGGTGTTTATGACGGCGGCCTACTCGTAGGAGCCTTTACCTTAGATCAGGTATGTACAGCGACAAATCAATTCGACAATGATATGATCGCCTTTAGTGTACTCGTAAGCGGTGATGGTTATTTAGCCGGCAACAGCTTTACAATGGTAGCCTGGGACGAAAGTATGCAAGTGGAATCAAATTCATTTGATTATACATTCAGCGATCCTTATGGTGACGCTTGGACAGGTGATGTATTCCCAGCCGGAGACGGACAATATTCTATGGCAGAATTTACATTTACTGCCGGTGGTTATGTACCGACATTTAATTTATATTATGAAGACGGAACTCTCGTAGCAGGTGGTGTGACTGAAACACAATATGCTGACTCAGGATTAGAGCCCGGAGAATATTGTTATTATGTAACGCAAATATTAGAAAGTGGAGAGGAATCTGATCATTCTAATGTAGAGTGTGGATGGGTACAAGGAGATGCACCAATTTTAGTAAGTGCAACCGCAGGTGATACTGAAGTAACACTTGTTTGGGAAGCAATTCCTGAAAACAAAACAGATCATTTCATGTTTGAAGGTGGTGATCCATCAAGCCCATTATGGACAATTTATATTGGCGGAGCAACCTTAGACGGAATGGATTTGGAAGCAGGTGATGAGATCGGCGTTTATGATGGAGACCTACTTGTAGGTGCCTTCACCTTAGACCAGGTATGTACACCTGATAATCAATTCGACAATGATATGATAGCCTTTAGTGTACTCGTAAGCGGATCTGGTTATATGGAAGGAAACACCTTTACAATGGTAGCCTGGGACGAAAGTGCACAAATGGAATCAAATACATTTGAATATACCTTTAGCAATCCTTACGGAGATGCCTATACAGGAGATGTTTTCCCAACAGGAGACGGTCAATATTCAATGGCAGAATTCACATTTACTGCCGGTGGTTATGTACCAACATTCAATGTATATTATGAAGATGGTACACTTGTGGAAAGTGGAGTTGAAGGATTAACATACACAGATACAGGTTTAGAGCCATTAACAGAATATTGTTATTATGTAACACAAATCTTAGAAGGTGGCGAAGAATCAGATCCATCAAATATTAAATGTGCTACAACACCGCCAATCACAAATACGCCTATTATAACAGCTGTAGAATTGACAGATCCTGATGAATTAACAGTATATTGGGATCCAATTCCTGAAAATAAAACAGATCACTTCATGTTCGAAGGTGGTGACCCATCAAGTCCGTTATGGACAATTTATATCGGTGGAGCAACCATTGATGGAATGGATATGGAAGCTGGTGATGAGATAGGTGTTTATGACGGCGGCCTACTCGTAGGAGCCTTTACCTTAGATCAGGTATGTACAGCGACAAATCAATTCGACAATGATATGATAGCCTTTAGTGTACTTGTAAGTGGACCCGGATATTTAGAAGGCAATACCTTCACAATGGTAGCTTGGGATGAAAGTGCACAAATGGAATCAAATTCATTTGAATATACATTTAGTGATCCTTACGGAGATGCCTATACAGGAGATGTTTTCCCAACCGGAGACGGACAATATACAATGGCAGAGTTTACATTTACTGCTGGTGGTTATGTACCGACATTTAATTTATATTATGATGACGGAACCCTTGTAGCCGGTGGAGTATTTGAAACACAATATGCTGACTCAGGATTAGAACCCGGAGAATATTGTTATTATGTAACACAAATTCTTGAAAGTGGCGAAGAATCTGATCCTTCTATTATAGAGTGTGGATGGGTACCAGGAGATGTACCTTACTTAGTTGACGCTATTGGAGGTTATAATGAAGTAACTCTTATTTGGGAAGCAATTCCTGAAACTAAAACAGATCATTTCATGTTTGAAGGTGGTGACCCATCAAGCCCGTTATGGACAATTTACATTGGTGGAGCTACATTCAGTGGAATGGATATGGAAGCAGGTGATGAGATCGGTGTTTATGATGGAGACCTACTCGTAGGAGCCTTTACCTTAGACCAGGTTTGTACACCTGATAATCAATTCGACAATGATATGATAGCCTTTAGCGTACTCGTAAGTGGCCCCGGATATTTAGAAGGAAATACCTTCACAATGGTAGCCTGGGACGAAAGTGCACAAATGGAATCAAGCGGATTTGATTATACATTTAGTAATCCTTACGGAGATGCATATACAGGAGACGTATTCCCAGCCGGAGACGGTCAATATTCAATGGCAGAATTTGCGTTTACAGGTGGTGGTTATATACCTACTTTCAATGTTTATTATGAAGATGGTACTCTTGTAGAAAGTGGAGTAAGTGGCCTTACTTATACAGATATAGGATTAGAAGCTTCAACCCAATACTGTTATTATGTAACACAGATTTTAGAAGGTGGTGAAGAATCATTACCTTCAAATGTTGAGTGTGCAACAACTCTTCCTGGTGGAACACCAATTATAACAGAAGTTACACAAACAGACATAGATGAACTAACTGTTTATTGGGATCCAATTCCTGAAGCTAAATTTGATCACTTCAACTTTGAAGGTGGTGACCCATCAAGCCCTGTTTGGACAATTTACATTGGCTCATCTACATTCAATGGAATGGATATGGAAGCAGGTGATGAGATTGGTATTTACGACGGCGACCTATTAGTAGGAGCCTTTACCTTAGATCAGGTTTGTACAGCGACAAATCAATTTGACAATGATATGATTGCCTTTAGTGTATTGACAAGCCAAACTGGTTATGTAGCAGGAAATACCTTTACTTTAGTAGGTTGGGACGAAAGTGCTCAAACAGAATCTGAAGCATTTGAATATACATTTAGTGATCCTTATGGCGATGCTTGGACAGAATCTTATTTCCCAAGTGATGATGGTGAGTACAGCCTTGCTGAATTTGAATTCACTGGTGAAGAACCTACTTTATTCAACTTATATTATGTTGATGGTACATTGGTAGCAGGTGAAATTGCCGGCCCAAGTTATGCTGACTCAGGCTTAGCACCGGGAGAATATTGTTACTATGTTACTCAAATATTACCTGATGGAACCGAATCTGAACATTCAAATGAAATGTGTGGAACTGTTGAACCATCTGCAGCACCATTATTAGTAAGTGCTACCGGAGGCGATTATGAAGTAACCCTCTTATGGGAACAAATTCCAGGAACTAAAATCAATCACTTCAATTTCGAAGGTGGTGACCCATCAAGCCCTGTTTGGACAATCTACATAGGTAGTTCAACTTTCAATGGAGAAGATATGGAAGAAGGTGATGAGATAGGTATTTATGACGGAGAACTACTCGTAGGAGCCTTTGACTTAGATCAGGTTTGTACATCTACAAATCAATTCGACAATGATATGATTGCCTTTAGTGTATTGACAACCCAAACCGGTTATGTGGCAGGAAATACATTTACAATAGTTGGTTGGGACGAAAGTGCTCAGGCAGAATCTGAAGCATTTGAATATACATTTAGTGATCCTTATGGAGATGCATGGACAGAGTCGTTCTTCCCATCTGAAGACGGCGAATACAGCCTTGCTGAATTTGAGTTCACAGGTGCTCTTCCAACTTTATTCAATGTTTACTATCAAGACGGTACACTTGTAGAAGCCGGAGTACCTGGTAATACTTATTCTGATACTGGATTGGAACCGGATACAGAATATTGTTATTATATAACACAAATATTAGAAGGTGGTATAGAATCAGATCCTTCAAATGAAAAGTGTGATTACACTAATCCTGTACCAGGAGCACCAATTATTACCGAAATTGATAAATCAGGCCCTTATGAATTGACAGTTTTCTTTAGTCCGATACCTGAAAGTAAAACCGGTCATTTTGTTTTTGAAGGTGGTGACCCATCAAGTCCGTTATGGACAATTTACATTGGCGGAGCAACTTTCGATGGAATGGATATGGAAGCAGGTGATGAAATTGGAGTTTATGATGGTGACTTATTAGTAGGAACATTTACTTTAGACCAGATCTGTACACCTGATAACCAATATGACAATGATGTGATTGCATTTAGTGTATTGGTAAGTGGCCCCGGATATGTTGCAGGAAATGACTTTACTATGGTAGCTTGGGACGAAAGTGCTCAAATAGAATCTGAAGGATTTACTTATACATTTAGTGATCCTTATGGAGATGCATGGACAGAAGGCTTCTTCCCAAGTGAAGATGGTGAATATAGTCTCGCAGAATTTGAATTTTCAGGACCAAGTGGTATTCTATTCAATCTTTATTATGAAGATGGTACACTTGTAGCCGGACAAATTCCAGGCCCATCGTATACTGATTATGATTTGACTGCAGGCCAGGAATATTGTTACTATGTAACCCAAATTCTTGCCGGTGGAGTAGAATCGGATTCTTCAAATATAATGTGTGAAACTGTTGGATGGGCAATAATTTCTACTGATCCCGAATCATTTGATGTTATAGTTGATACTACTTTTACGTTAACTGATTATATGGATATTAAAAATGGTGGTAATGTTAACCTTGATTGGAGTGCTGAAGTTGTTTATGAGGAGATGGAAGTTGTTCTTCCTGGAAATATTACACAGGATGTTAGGCCGGATGCCTCATTAACAGACCCAATTGCGGGTAACTCTGATAATACATGGGAATGTCCCGAAGGAGCATTGGTTAGCCAACCAAGTGCAAACTATAATACTGCTATGAATGCAGATGAAGCCGGTGGTTATACTCTTTATCAAAGCTTCTCAGGTGGCGGAGCCTTAACAGGAATGCGTTTCTGGGGTATTGATGCTTACCATGATGGAACAGCTTGGGTAGCATGTACAGGTTCTGATCCTAAAACATTTACTATTGGATTCTATGAAAATAATGCCGGACAACCCGGAACAATAATTGATGAATTTAGTCTTGATGTACTTAAAACAAATACAGGTGAGTTATTTGCAGGCGCTTATTCGATTTATCAATATGATGTTGTTTTCCCTGCAACTATTAATGCAGCAGATGCATGGTTCTCTGTTATGTCAGTGACTGATCCTGCCGTATGCTGGTTCTTGGCTCTCAACGAAGTTGGTGGTGCAGGCCAGGCACAACAATGGAATGGCTCAACATGGAATGTTCAGGATGAACCAATGGGATTCTGTTTAACCGGAGACGAGCCAATGTCATGGTTAAGCCTTACTCCAACAAGTGGAACTGTTGACCCTGATGATTCTGAAGAAGTTGATTTATTCTTTGATCCTTCTGGAATAATTACAGGTAATTATTTTGCAACAATTGTTATTAATAGTAATGATCCTGATTATCCTGTTATTGAAGTGCCTGTAAAAATGTATCATAAACCTGTTGGTATTGAAGAACAAGAAAAAATATCATTATTAGTGTATCCTAATCCTGCAACTAATGTTGTTTATCTCCAATCGAATGATGATATCATAAGAATATCAGTTAAGAATTCAATTGGAATACCTGTTTATGAAGAAAAAGTATCTGATGAAAAGAAAGTTACTTTAAATACTTCGGCTTATGAAACAGGAGTCTATATTGTAAGGATAGAAACTAAGAAAGGATTCTTTACCACTAAGGTAACTATCACAAAATAAAAATCATTTAATTGATATATTTCAAAAAGGGGGCATATGCCCCCTTTTTTTATTGAAATTGGATTTATTAGCCATCCCATATGGCAAATTTTGTAATCATGAGAAATTAATTTCAGAACTCAGTAATTATGATATTTGGATAAAATCAAAAGCTAAATGATATGTTTAAAAAGTATATTTGGAGTAATGGAGTAGTGGAATATTGGAGATGTTAATTGCCTGATATTATAATTCCTTACCATTATTCCAACACTCCAGCACACCATTTTGGATTAAAGTATTTAAACAATGGCTTGCGATTTGTTATAATAGAATCATATAAGATGTTGAGCTCTGAATTTTGTGTATTAAACTTCCGGTTTTAATTAGAGACCAGGTTTAAAAACAAAATAAAATATATTTTCAATCAATTCGTTTCTTATTATAAAAAATATTTAGAAATATAATTAATTTAAGTCAAATGATTTATTTCGATAATGCCGCAACAAGCCCAATTGATCCGGAAGTGATTATAAGCATGTCAAAAGTTATGAAGGAAAACTTTGGTAATCCTTCATCGATTCATTCTTATGGCCGTGAAGCTCGTGTAATTATTGAAGATGCACGAAGCAAAATCTCATCATTTTTGAATGTCAGTCCTTCGGAAATATTTTTTACTTCAGGTGGTACAGAAGCAATAAATATGATTTTAAAAACTTGCATTAATGACTTGAAAATAGAAAATATAATTACTTCTAAATTAGAACATCATGCTGTTTTCAAAACTCTTGAATATTTGAAAACTCGAGAAAAATTCAATATTAATTATGTTAATTTCGACAAATCGGGGCGAATTGATATTGATGATTTGAAAAAGGCTCTTAAAAATAAGCCTAAATCACTTGTTGTTTTAGTGCATGCAAATAACGAAATAGGGAATTTATTACCGATAAAAAAAGTGGGTGAATTATGCAAAGAATTTGATTCATTGTTTTTTTCTGATACTGTGCAAACTATGGGGAAATTTGAAAATAATTTCAAAAAATTCAACCTTGATTTTGCAACATGCTCGGCACATAAATTTCACGGGCCTAAGGGAATAGGATTCGCATATATAAATGGTGAGATAAAGATAAATCCAATGATATTTGGTGGTGGCCAGGAACAAAATATGCGATCGGGTACTGAAAATATTTACGGTATTGCCGGAATGGCAAAAGCTTTTGAAATTGCCTACCATGACATGAAGAAAACTCAGAATTATTTAAATGGTTTAAAACTGTATATGATTTCCGAGTTAAAAAAGAATATTTCATACATTAAGTTTAATGGTGAATGTGAAACAGCAGGTTTACCGAATATTATTAATGCTTCTTTCCCTGAGAACGAAAAAGCGGAAATGCTTATGATGAACCTTGATATTTCAGGAATTGCAGTTTCCGGCGGAAGTGCCTGTGCATCCGGTACAACAAAAGCTTCGCATGTATTAAATGCAATTGATCCCGATAATATTCATCCAACGATTCGATTTTCATTCAGTAAGTTTAACACAAAAGATGAAATAGATAAATGTGTATCAGTTATCTTAAAAGTTTTACAAAGATAATCAGTGATTTTTTTTAATAAAATTGTTTTTCCTAAATTTGTGGCCTCTATTAAAACAGTGTATTTATGCCTGTAAAAAAGAAAAAGAAAAAAAAGAAAGCTGTCAAATACAAAAGTATTACTTTTAAACTTTCTTCAACGCAAAAAAAATCACTTGGAAATTATTGCAAAGCTCGAAAAACAACTCCGACAAAGTTGATGAAGAAATTATTAAAACCTTTTCTGCAAAATTATTCGGAGAAGGTTCCAAAAGAATATCAAGTGAGTGAAAGGCAATTAGATATGTTTGGTGATGAGGAATAGCATAATTTCTTAATTTTATGAATTCTATTATTCTGTAAAGCTTTTTTTATAGCAAAGCTTTGGTTTTGTTGATTCATTTTTTTGAACCATATCCATACGGACTTCCTTTGGTCGTAAGGATTATAAGATCATATAACGTTTTTCTTATATTTTCTTTTATTCCTTATATGGTTTTTATTTTTTTGTACGAAGTTACGCCAGGATATAGAGAATTAAGGTAATCTAATTATAAAGGTGTTACCATTAACTGTAACAGTTGCAAATCTATTGCACTCTCCATCACCATAATCCAAAACTCTCACAGGTCTATTCGAAGGAGTTATTTTTACTATTCCGCTAACAAACCATCGACAACTTAGTCTTTTCATAATAGGCTCAACAATTTCTTTTGTAACGCTTTCACCATTTGGTCTGACAGTATTTCCATTTCCTGTGATCAAATAAACATCATCCCAACGAAAATAAGTTTCTTCTCCCTCTATCCATTCTCTTGTTCTTTCTGCATGCCACGTAAAATCACCTTCCAAGTCCGTAGCAAAAATTATTGTACCGTCTGAAATAATTAACCATGTCAGATTTCCGTGTTCATTTCTACCTGTATTAGTAGTTGCTTTTGTAAAAACAACATGATTATCATTAACAAAATATTCTTCAGAAGTAATATTTTTCATTGCTCCCGAATCAGCATAGTGGCCCGAAAATGAAACTAAGATCATTCCCCTTCGGTATTTTCCATCGCGGCAAAGACAATTTGTATCGCCAAAATCAATAGTTATTAAATGTGGAATTGAAATTGTATCGTGGCTGATAGTAGCACAAATATCCAATAACTTACCATCATCATCACCTGATTTAAAAAATCCCCAAACACTCATATATGCCTCATCCGCAATATTATCAATATTGTCAAAAATATTTTCAGCGAGAGCTTCCTCATTTATATCGCTGATGTCTTCAGTTTTTTCAGAATCTTTTTTGCATCCGGTAAAAATTGCAATAATCAATAATCCAATAAATATTGCCGGAAATAATTTTTTTGTTTTCATGATATTTTAGTTTTTGTTTACAATGATGTTTAGACTTTACAAAAATAAGAAAGTTTAAGATTTGCAAAATTTTTTATTAGAATCTAAGCATATAAGACATAAAAGTAAATATAAGAAAACTTATATGCCCTTATAATCCTTACGACCAAAGGAAGTCCGTATGGATATGGTTCAATTAAATGTGCCAAGAAAACTACAAAAATATATTTCCCATGTTCATATTATTTCCTTTATTTACCCTATTTTCATTCAATAACGGCCCTACCTGAGGACACTTTAGCTATTCACAATTGCATGCAGACACTACACAGTATTGTTCATAACAATTTTTCTGTTTTATTGAAAGTATTTTTTTGTTATTGAATTATCACTTTTTTTCTAATTCTCCATTGCCTGAAAACTACTTCTAAGATGTACATTCCTTGCTGAAGTTTTGATATATCTATAGTATTATTTATAGGTTTAAATTCTTGTACTTTTTGACCCATTTGATTATAAATAAATACTTTGTTTAATATTTCTCCATTTTTGATGGAAATTGTAAGTGATTTATTTGTGGGATTTGGAAATACTGAAAATTTATCTTCGGAGATTATGCTTTCCACAGCTGAAAAACAGGCATCTTCCACTTCAGCCTGACTATTACAACCAAGTGTATTATTGTGAATGGAAATAGTTCCACCAGGACTTGATAAGTAATCACAAATACTTTGCACTTCACATGTTGACAAAGAATTGTTGCCGTCGATCTGCAAATTAGCGATTGAATTAGGATCAATATTGTCAAGACCCGATAAACTTGTCAAACTATACATAGTATAAATTATTAAATCACCACCAATAGAAGTCAAGGAATCCAGTGGTGATAAGCTTGTTACATAAGGATTATCATTTAACATAAAAGCTCCTCCAATAGAAGTCAAGGAATTCAGGCCCTCCAAACTCGTCAGTTGGTAGCAAAAGTAAATAAAAAGATCTCCTCCAATTGAAGTCAAAACGTTAAGTCCGTTTAGATTAGTAACATTACCGCGATCAACCCAAACAGAACCTTCTATTTCAGTACAACCGGGAAAATTTGTCTGAAAACTGTCGATATCAGATTGTGAATAAAATTCGATGCCATTGGGCAGGCAGGACTGAGATAAAACAATTGTTTGGTTAAAAACCAAAAAAATAATTAAAATTAGTAAAACAATTTTTTTCATAAGTATTTAATTTTAAAGTTTTAAATCAAAATTTATTAAATAAAATAGATAAGTTCTAAATACTTATACGTGTTTTTATGTTTCTGGTTACAAGAATAGTAAGTATTTCAAACGGTTGTGTTTTCGGGCCCTTTTTGGGTGTTTCAATGTCGCTTTATGCTGTGCAACATACAAATACTGGCATTGTTTTGAAATTTGCCTGTAATCGAACGTATGAATGAATACTACTTTTTACTACTTTTGCAAAATTGAAATTTAGAGAAAAAATTTTTGGAAGCAAAACAATTACAGCAAAGGTATAACGAAAGTGAAAAGATTTCTAAAATACTAACACTTTTAAAAGAAAAGAAACAGAAACATTTTAGCCTAAACGGATTGATAGGTTCTTCGAAAGCTCTTGTTTCAGCTTCTGTTTTTGCAAATCAACCGAGCCTTAATTTTGCAATCCTTCCCGATAATGAATCTGCAGCATATTTCTATAATGATCTTGAAAACATTTTCAATGAATCCGGATTAAATTATCAAAAAAAGAAAATTCTATTTTTCCCAACTTCGTATAAAAGAAATTATGATGGTGAAAACATTGACACCACAAATGTTTTGTCAAGAACCGAAGTATTGAACCGAATTTATTTAAGCAGGCAAAAAACCTTTATTGTAACTTACCCTGAAGCGCTTTGCGAAAAAGTTGTAACCCGGAATTTTTATAAAAATAATACAATTGATATAAAAAAAGGAGAAAAGCTTTCAGTTGATTTTTTTTCGGATGTGTTATTTGAATATGAATTTGAAAGTGTGGATTTTGTTGTTGAGCCCGGGCAGTTTTCAATTCGGGGTGGTATAATTGATGTTTTCTCTTTTGCCGGCGATCATCCCTTTAGGATTGAGTTTTTTGGTGATGAAATCGAATCTATCAGAACTTTCGATCCGGTAACTCAACTTTCGATAGATAATTTTTCAAAAATCACTATTGTTCCAAATGTGCGTGAGGGGGCAAAAAATGAAAAAAGAGAATTTGTATTGGATTCTCTAAATCAAAATGTATTGTTTTGGATCAATGATGCAAAATTTATTTCCGACAGAATGAATCGTGAATATGAAAATATCAGCGAAGTTTTTCTTTCAAAAGATGAGATTTCTACAAACAAATTGCTTAATGAGTTTTTTGTAAATGGAAATGAATTTTTGAAAAAAATAAATAATGCAATTGTTTTTGAATTTGGTAAACAAAATTATTTTGATGATTCGTTGCATACCAATTTCGATTTACTGCCTCAGCCTTCTTTCAATAAAAATTTTGATTTGTTTTTTAATGATTTAAATAAAAACACTAAAAACGGTTTCGTAAATTTTATTCTCGTTGATAATCCGAAACAAATTGATAGGATTTATTCCATAATTGAAGACATTCAGAGCCGTAAAAACCTTAATAATGAAATCAATTTTGTTACGCTTAATTTATCCTTGCATGAAGGTTTTATCGATAATGATTTAAAAATTGCCTCTTATACCGACCATCAGGTTTTTGACCGCTATCATAAATTCAGGCTAAAAGAGGGCTATAAAACCAAGGAATCATTAACGCTCAAAGACCTCAGCGAACTTAAGCCCGGCGATTTTATCACCCATATCGATCATGGTGTCGGAAGGTTTGACGGGCTTGAAAAAATCGAAAATAATGGTAAAGTTCAGGAAGCTCTAAGGATTATTTATAAGAATAGTGATATTTTATACATAAGCATCCATTCACTTCATCGAATTTCAAAATTTGTAGGAAAAGATGGCACACCGCCTACATTGAGCAAATTAGGCTCAAATGTTTGGAAAAAATTAAAAGAAAAAACAAAGAAAAGAGTTAAAGACATTGCAAGGGAGTTGATCAAACTTTATGCTGAACGTAAATCTGCTGAAGGCTTTGAATTTTCGCCCGATACTTATATGCAACACGAACTCGAAGCTTCATTTCTTTATGAAGACACTCCTGATCAGCTTAAGGCTACTATCAGCGTTAAAGATGATATGGAAAATCCGAATCCTATGGATAGGCTTGTTTGCGGAGATGTTGGTTTTGGAAAAACCGAAATAGCTATGAGAGCGGCTTTTAAAGCAGTTGCCGACAGTAAACAGGTTGCATTGCTTGTCCCGACAACCATTTTGGCACTTCAACATTACAAAACTTTTTCCGACAGGCTTAAAGATTTTCCCTGCACGGTTGATTACATCAATAGGTTTAAGACAGCAAAACGCCAGAAAGAAACAATTAAGGATTTGGAAGCCGGTAAGATTGATATTTTGATAGGAACGCATCGCCTTGTCAGCAAAGACATTCAATTTAAAAATCTTGGACTTTTGATAATTGATGAAGAACAAAAATTTGGTGTTTCAGTAAAAGAGAAGCTTAAAAAATTAAAAGTTAATGTTGATACACTTACACTAACGGCAACCCCGATACCCCGTACTTTGCAGTTTTCATTAATGGGAGCACGCGATATGTCAATTATAAATACTCCTCCTCCAAACAGATATCCTATTCAAACCGAGCTTAAAGCTTTTGGTAAAGAAACAATTAGGGATGCAATTAATTACGAGCTTTCGAGAGGGGGGCAGGTGTTTTTTGTTCATAATCGGGTTCAGAATATTGCCGATGTCGAGTGCATGATTGAGCAATTTTGTCCGGGTGTGAAAATCGCAATTGCTCACGGCCAAATGGATGGAAATAAACTCGAACGAACTATGCTTAATTTCATAGAAGGAGCTTATGATGTGCTTATTGCAACAACAATTATTGAGTCAGGACTTGATATTCCGAATGTAAACACAATAATTATTAACGATGCACAAAACTACGGATTAAGCGATCTGCATCAATTGCGTGGCCGAGTCGGCAGGTCAAATAAAAAGGCATTTTGCTATCTTCTATCACCTCCAATGTCGGTACTTTCAAATGAAGCAAGGAAGCGTCTAACGGCAATCGTAGAATTTTCAAATCTTGGAAGCGGATTTAATATTTCTATGCGTGATCTTGATATTAGGGGTGCAGGAAACATTCTCGGTGGCGAACAAAGTGGTTTTATTTCCGAAATAGGTTTTGAAATGTATCATAAAATTCTTGACGAGGCTGTTCTCGAGCTTAAAGAAAGCGAATTTAAGAACGTATTTAAACATGAAGTTGATAAAACTTATGTTAAAGATTGTCAGATTGAAACCGACCTTGAGATTTTAATTACAGACGATTATATACAAAATATTTCCGAACGATTGAGTTTGTATAAAGAACTTGATACGCTTGTAACGGAAAGGGAATTACTTATATTTCAAAAAAATATTAGCGATCGTTTCGGAAAACCACCCCTTCAGACGATGGAATTAATAAATACTATCAGGTTGCGAAGGCTGGCAAAAAAATTGGGTTTTGAAAAACTTGTTTTAAAATCAGGTCGAATGTCGGCGTATTTTATCAGTAATTCCGATTCAATGTATTTTCAATCGGGAATCTTTAAAGGTATTTTAAAATATGTCCAAAATAAGCCCCAAAATTACAGATTTAAAGAAACAAAAAATAAACTTGCTTTGATCGTAAACAATATCAGCAGCATAAATGAAGCTCAAAAAATGTTGCTTCCTTTGGATGTTGACTAAAATCAAAAAAACAAATTTATAGACATTGCTAAAATGTAAGATTAGTGATTGAAAGCTCCAACTTATTCTATTCCCACCGCCAATATTAAAAAGCAGATGACCCTATAGGTGTTTATATTTTCGCAAATACGAAATATTGAAAATAAAAATTATTATATTTGCGATTTATTAAATAAATGAAAAAATGGATTTACAAAATTTCAAAGCAGGTGAATACATTAAACAAACTGAGTATTATTCTTTTTCTCCAAAGAAAATTTACCATAGTTGGATAATATCTACTCCCGAAGTAAATAAATTATTGGCTGAGGCTAACCGATTTATCGGCGAACTTAATGCTTTTTCTCAGATTATTCCAGATGTTGACTTTTTTATATCAATGCATATATTGAAGGAAGCAACTACTTCAAGTAGAATTGAAGGCACCAAAACGAATTTGGAAGAAGCTTTAATTAAAGAAGAAGACATATTGCCAGAAAAAAGAGATGATTGGGTTGAGGTTCAAAACTATATAAAAGCAATAAATTATTCAATCAAGGAGCTCGAAAACTTACCAATCTCAAATCGTTTACTTCGAAATACACATAAAATTCTATTGACTGGAGTACGAGGGAAACACAAAATTCCCGAAGAATTTAGAAAAAGCCAGAATTGGATTGGTGCAACATTAAAAGATGCAGCATTTATCCCCCCTCATCATTCGGAAATTCAAGATTTAATGAGTGATTTAGAAAAATTTATCAACGACAATGAATACCAAATTCCTCATTTAATTAAAATAGCAATAGTTCACTATCAATTTGAAACTATTCACCCATTTCTTGATGGTAATGGCAGGTTGGGCAGATTGTTGATAATCCTTTATTTGGTTAGTAATGATGTTCTTAAAAAGCCTTCCTTATATCTTTCCGATTTTTTTGAGAAAAACAAGGTCTATTATTACGATAACTTAATGTCTGCTAGAATAAATAATAATTTGATTCAATGGATTAAATTTTTTCTGGTTGGTGTTATTGAAACATCAAAACAATCAATTCAAGTATTCCATGATATAATTGCACTTAAGAATAAATTAGAACAAGATAAGCTACCGAAATTAGGGAGTAAAATTGAAAATGGCCATAAACTTATTAATCATCTATTTCAAATACCAATTACTGATGCGAAGTCTGTTTCGGAATACTTACAAATTTCACCATCTACAACTAATCGGCTCATAAAACAATTTACCGAATTAGGAATACTGACAGAATTAACAGGCTATAAAAGAAATAGAAAGTTTATGTTTAAAGAATATTTTACCATCTTTCAGAGAGAAAATACTAAGACCAAAACTCTCTCATAAATAATAAGTACTTTTGACAAAATTTCTTCACATGATTATTTATTATTAACAAAGTATGCAAGAAAAAATTAATATTGATGTTCGTTCGGAAATCGGGAACCTCGAATATGTAATTCTACATAAACCCGGTTATGAAGTTGAAAACATGACACCTAAAAATGCTGAAAGGGCATTGTATAGCGACATTTTGAATCTTTCTGTTGCTCTTAAAGAATACGGGCAGCTTGAAAATATCTTATGTAAGTATGCAAAAACTTTACAAGTAAGAGTTCTGCTTAAAGATATTTTAAATAATGAAAAAGTCAGGGAAGGCCTTATCCGAAGAATCTGTAAAAATGAGGGAAAAGAAAAATTATTTGAAAGTTTAATGCTTTTAGAAACTGAGGAACTTGTCAGGCAATTAATCGAAGGTGTTAAATTGAGAAAGGATAATCTAACGAATTTTCTCAGCAGCGATAGATATTCATTGCGTCCATTGCATAATTTCTTTTATATGAGAGATGCTTCGGTTTCCATTAATAATAATGTTTTTATCAGCAACATGGCTAATAAAATTCGCGAAAGAGAATCAATTATTATGGAAAGTATTTTTGATTATCATCCGCTTTTTAACACAAGAACTATTTGTCCCTCAAAAACAACTAATTCCGAAAGTAGGGCAACGTTTGAAGGTGGTGATGTTTTGGTTGCCCGCGACGATATTTTATTGATCGGAGTTGGCTTGCGAACTACATCACAGGGTATTGATTCAATAATTGAAGAAATAAAAAAAAGTAAAGAAACTAAACATATTATTATTCAGGAATTACCTTATTCTCCGGAATCGTTTATTCATCTCGACATGGTTTTTACTATCCTCGATCGTGATAAGTGCATGATATTCGAACCTTTGATTATTAATTCAAGCAGATATTTATGTATTCATATTCAAATTGAGAATGGAAAAGTAATCTCAATCATGGAAGAAAAAAATATTCTGCTAGCTTTATCAAAACTTGGAATGAACCTTGAACCTATTTGTTGTGGCAGTTGTTCTGATTTATATGTTCAGGAAAGAGAACAATGGCATAGTGGGGCAAATTTTTTCGCTCTCGGGCCGGGAAAAGTTATAGGATACGGAAGAAACATCTACACCTTGGAAGAAATGAACAAACATGGTTTTGAAATTTTCAAAGCAAAAGATATTATAAATGAGAAAATTGATATTAGCGATTACGAAAAATATGTAATCACTATCGACGGCGCTGAATTATCGAGAGGAGGAGGCGGTGCCAGATGTATGACGATGCCGCTTGTAAGGAAAGCAGTTGATTGGTAAGATGAATGAATGTGTGAATGATACAATGCGAGAATATGGTTTCGGCAAAAATGGAAAAAACAGATTACTATTGGAAATCAAATAGCGGTTTTTATTACAAGTTGAAAGATACGAGTTACGTGCCATTCCGAAACACATAACCCGTAATCCGAACCTATTTTTCAACAATCAATCTTTCCTTGAAAGGCAAAAATGTCATAAAATCAGCATGATGAACGACGTAGGCTTCTGTGGTTCGTTTTACAAGATGGCCTTCGCCGGCATGAGTAGCAATAATATGACAAACTTCGACAGGAATTCCGCATTCTTCGGCAATTGAAACACCTGAGAACGGATGCCGTAAATACTTTCCGTAAGCACTTTGTACGGCTTTTCCATTTTCATCAAGTTCATATTCAAGCAATTTACCGACGTCAGCGAGAATTGCACCTGATATTAAAATATCCATATCGCAAGTCAGTTCGCCTTTGTAGAAATCATTAATTTTTTGTCCGGCATCGCGAGCAATATGAACAACCGAGCGTTTATGATCCATAAAAGTTACTTTCAAATCGGGTCCACAAAGTAAAGTAAACGGAATTGTATTTAAGTCTTTGGGTGTTAGCACACTTCTTTCGAGTGCCAATTCCCATGTTTTTGCTGTCTTTTCCCTCAATTCCTTGTCTTCGATCCATTCGATTTCGGGCCAAAGAGTAATTATTTCTTTTTTCATTTTTTTAAAATATTTAGTTTCATTTTTTTATTTATCTAATTTTAAGGCTAAAGGCTAAGGGCTAAAGTTTAAAGTAAAAAGTATGACATGCCTGAATAGCGTTGACCTTTTTTTACTTTATTTATTTATTATTATTATGTTATGAATATGTTGACTTTTTCTTTTTTGCTTACTTTTTTCTTATTGTTTTAGAGCAAATAGAACCAAGTATTTTTTTTAACTCTTCTGACTCCATGACTAAACTTTCAATTTCATTTTTTAATTTCTCTTGGTCATTTATTCCTTCTATCACTTTTAACCAAAAATTAGATTCTCTCATTTCTTTCAATGATATTCTAAATTATTTGTAAAATCTGCTTTTGATGAAGCTCGTTGGGCTTCTTCATAATTTGCCCCTGAAGATGTTGATGCTTTGATTAATTGATATTTAATAACTTTATACTCAAGAGTATTTGGTAATTTTCGCAAAAGAGTAATAACATTTATCGCAAATTTCAATAATCGTTTTGATAAATCATTCATAATATAACTCTAAATTTTTTTATCCTTTTTACTTTAAACTTTATCCTTCATACTTTAGCCTTTATACTTCATACTTTAGCCTTTCACCTAAAGTTTCTCAATAATAGCATCCGCCATTTCCTGAGTCGATGCTGCTCCTTTTTCAATTACGTCGTCTTTTCCGGGCATTTTTGCCATATCATAGGTTTGAACTTTCCCTTCGGCTATGACTTCGGCAACTGCCTTTCTGATTTTAGCGGCAATTTCATTTTCGTTAATAAAATCAAGCATCATGCATGCTGATTCAACCATTGCGATTGGGTTTACAATAGAGACGTCATAATCGGCATATTTCGGAGCCGAACCATGAGTAGGCTCAAAAACACCGATACCTGAATCAGGATTGAACTGGGCTGAACATGCAAATCCAAGACCGCCTATTAAACCAGCAAAACCATCTGAAACAATATCTCCAAACATATTTCCGGCAACGATTACTCCATAATTATCAGGGTTTTTAGTTAACCACATCATTTGAGCATCAATGTTTGTATTCCACAATTCAATTTCCGGATAATCGGATTTTTGAATTTCCTGAGCCATTTTATACATCATTCCGGAGGTTTCACGAATTACATTAGGTTTTTCACAAACTGTTACCGATTTATATCCGTAATTTTTTGCATGTTCAAATGCTGCCCTTAAAATTCTTTCGGTTGCTTTTTTAGTAAAAATACGGGTCGAAACCGATAATTCCTCTTTAGGAGTTTTAGAGAAATTTTTAACAAATCTCGGGTGAGTCATCAGGGCTTCATAAACTTTTTCCGGAGGATTCGACCATTCAACTCCACCATAAAGGCCTTCAGTATTTTGTCGGAAAATTACAACATCAACCATAGGTTCAATGATTTCATCACCAATTCCTCGTTTTATAAAATTCAAGGGATTACCTTTATACGATCTGCAGGGACGCATGCAAATATCAAGGCCAAAATGCTGACGCAATCCAACTATCGGGCTTGAATAAACTAATCCTTTTTCCTGCAATTCGGGCGAGAGTGCAGCAAATGCCGCATCCTTTGGTTTGGATGTAATTGCTCCAAACAAAGCAATTTTATGCTTCTCAAGCAAGTCTAATGTTCTTTTTGGTAATGGATTACCCTCGGTTTTCCAAAATTCCCAGCCAATGTCACCTTCAACATAATCGGCTTCAAAGCCGGCTGCTTCCAAAACTCTTAGGGTTTCTTCTAAAACTACTTTCCCGATTCCATCGCCGGGAAGTGCTACGATTGTTCTTTTTGCCATTTTTAATTATTTATAAAGTTAATAGTCATTTAATTAAATTTAATCGCCAAAAATAAAGAAATTTAAAATATATTTAGTTATAAAAAGAAGACTAATTTTTTTTTTGAGGTATTGGCGTAAAGTTTTAGTCTTGCAAAGTTTAAAGGCTAAAATTCAATGGCTAAAGTAATAAGTTATGAATTGCAAGTGTTTTTTGGAAGATGATTGATAGTGATTGTTGATTAAATAATTGTGATTAGAATTTCTGAACTTTAACTAAAGCTTTTAATTTCATCTCCTACTGCATTTTGCCAACAAAGTTTCGGAAGCTAAACTTTCGCTATTTTTGTTAGCCTTTAGCACTGAATTTTTTTTTCGCCATCCTTTGTAATATTTCTCTGCATAAATCGTCTTGTGTTAATCAATGAGTTCTTAAGTTGCAAAAAGAAAAAAGATGTATTTTTACAAAAAAATAACAATTTGAAAGAAACAATATTATCCATTAATCAACTCTCAAAGCATTACGGGCGAATAAAAGCTGTTGACAATCTTTCGCTGGATATCGAAAAAGGAAATGTTTACGGAATTTTAGGCCCAAACGGAAGTGGAAAAACAACAACAATCGGGATTGTTCTCGGAGTAATCAATGCAGATTCAGGTTCATATAAATGGTATGGGAATGAACTCACTAATAATGAACGAAAACATATTGGTTCAATAATTGAAACACCTCTTTTTTATCCTTATCTAACTGCCGTTCGCAATCTTAAAATTATTGCAGATATTAAGGATTTTGGATATGAAAGTATTGATAACATATTGAAAACCGTAGATCTATATGGACGTAAAAATGATAAATTTAAAACATTTTCGCTTGGAATGAAACAACGCCTTGCACTGGCTGCCGCTATGCTGGGAAACCCTGAAATGATGATTCTTGACGAACCGACAAACGGGCTTGACCCGCAAGGTATTGCAGAAACAAGAGATTTGATAAAACGCATTGCTTCCGAAGGGACAACTATTTTGCTTGCCAGCCATTTGTTAGACGAAGTTCAAAAAGTTTGTACACATGTGGCAGTCCTAAACAAAGGAAAAACATTGTTTTCAGGTGATGTTGATGAAGTACTTACCGATACTTTTACTATTGAAATAGCCTCTGAAAATCTCAGCGAATTAAAAAAAATTGTTAGCGATTTTCCTAATTTGAATTCGATTTCAAATGAAGCCGATAAACTAATAATCAGAATTAAAGGAAAAACAAATTGTCAGGATTTGAACAGTTTCCTTTTCAATAAAGGAATAGTTTTATCACATCTCTCAGCCAAAAAGAAAAGCTTAGAATCTTATTTCCTTGAACTATTATCCGAAAAAAATGATTAAATTATTAAAAATAGAATATCAAAAAATTGCTCCTTATAAAACCTTCTGGGTTTTATTTGGTTTATATTTCGCCGTACTGGGAATTGTAATTTTCGGTACACAAAGTTTTATTAATGAGTTTTTTGTCGATGTAAGAAAAAATTCACCAATTCCTATACCAACGGTATCTCTATATAATTTCCCCGATGTTTGGCAAAATATTACATACCTCGGCGGTTATTTTAAAATATTTCTGGCAGTATTAATTGTAATTCTTGTATCCAACGAATTTTCATTCCGTACCATCCGTCAAAATATCATTAATGGAATGAGTAAATCGGAATTCCTGAAATCAAAACTACTTTTCATTTTTACTATCAGTCTTGCTTCGACTATATTTCTTTTTGTTTCAGGGTTAATTCTTGGCCTAACACATACTTCATATATTAGCCTTTCAAAAGTTTTTAATAACACATATTTCCTATTTGTCTATTTGCTTGAATTGTTTGCGTTTCTCAGCTTTGCAATGTTAATAGGTTTCTTGGTAAAAAAATCAGGTTTTGCAATAGGTATATTATTGCTTTACAGTTATATAATTGAAAGAATTTTATGGTATAAAATCCCAGAAGAAGTTTCTCAATATTTCCCAATCAGGATGATAGGAAAATTAATTGATGTTCCGAATACTTCATTAATGAAGATATTCGGAATAAATTTTCGCAATTTTGTAAGTTATATTGACCTTTTAATCGTTCTTGCTTACACAATTTTATTTGTTTTCTTAACATATTTATTGTTAAAGAAAAGAGATATTTAAGGTTTTTTTTAAAAAAATATCATATTTGTCCATATATGCAAAAATTATATTATTTTCGCATGGATGAAAAAAAAATTCAAGGTTAATGAATCTGAACAATTTGAAGATTATAGGATAAATCTTACAAAAAGAGTATTCGATATTGTTTTTGCATCACTTGCACTTATTGTTTTATCTCCCGTTTTTATAATTATTATCATCCTAATATGCCTTGAATCAAAGGGTTCGGTTTTGTATGTTTCTGATCGTGTAGGAACAGGATATAATATTTTCAGGTTTTATAAATTTCGTTCAATGTATGATGGGTCGGAGAAGAGATTTATTGAAGTTTCAAAGTTTAATCAATATTTGATAGACGAATGTAAAAAAAACATAGAAGGTATCAAGGAATCTTCATGCCCTGAGTGTGAAAAACTTTCTTATCCTTGTTCACCAATTTTATATATTAGCGGTTTGCAGATTTGTGAAAATTTTTATTTAAAACAGAAAAAATTACACTCAAAAAAGGCTACCTTTTATAAGATTAAAAATGATCCGAGAATAACGAAAG
>Ga0222665_1000484_pt1 | contig 23644 bp, 30 predicted proteins | sample AntAcemetagen653_FD_179853 | JGI IMG/M metagenome (GOLD analysis project Ga0222665, IMG submission 179853) | Saline water microbial communities from Ace Lake, Antarctica - #653 | ecosystem: Environmental > Aquatic > Non-marine Saline and Alkaline > Saline | place: Antarctica: Ace Lake...
TGAAGATTGTGTAGTTAGGTAATAACCATTCTCATTATTACTATCTGATTCTAATGCATAATTTGGACCACTATCATTATGTCCTGAATAAATATATCCTGTTCCAACTTCTCCTGAAGACCAGTTCTCACTTACTCTTTCTAGATTTCTTGCAATAGTCATTCTTTCTTCATTGGTGATTAGATGGTAGTTGCTTCCTAAGGAAGCACAAGCATTCTTAGAATCATAATAACTTGCATAGTTTTGTGCTATTCCAGTTATTGGGTAGCCTTCTGGGGTAGATACAATATCCCATTGACTCACATTACAGTCTTCATGCAATGAATACCAAACATGATAACTTGGACTATTTGTTCTATTATAATCACAGCTTGTGTTTATATCACCAATACCATCTGAATTAGTATCAACTTTCATCTCGTACTTTGCAACACAAAAACCCATATTGTTTCCATTGGTGGTGTCATATAAGAAGTTGCCTGGGACTGGAATATAACCAGTTGGACAGTCAACAGTAGATGGTGCTCTGTTTTCTGTTTTCACACCAATTCTACTAATAATAGTATTATCATCTAAGTAAAGTACCAAATCAAATGTATCATCAACTATTCCCAAGTCTAAAGCTTGGGTTGTGTTTGCTGCAATAGTTACATTTGGTTCTAAGGGTATTCGATTTAAACCCAATAAAGAATAGTGTGTTATAGTTATGGATTGAGTGAAACTGTTTGGTGGTCTATATTTTACAAAGAACCTACCATTTAAACCTTTTTTAATATCTAAAAAAGAAGTGACATCACTTGGTTTAAATTTTGTGATATCTGTGGTTTCTGAAAGAGAATCATTTGTGAAACCCTTACCCCAGGTTAGAACTATGGAAATTAAAGCAACAGCCACAACTACTAATAAAATAGTAGCTATTAATGGGCTGATTGCTTTTAGATGGTTACTCATAAATATTCAATAATATAAAACTTAAATAGGTTTTTAAAGGTATTTAAATTTCTTTTTCTTCATTAATTTGGAACTCAATCATTTCAGTACTTAGTTGTTCCTTATCTATCTCTTCCTTCAATTGTTCAGGTGTTCCTTTTAGTAATGGAAAAGTACCATAATGCATTGGTATAACTTTTGGGGTTTCTAATAACCTTAAAGCATAAACTGTTTCTCTAGGTCCCATATTAAAAAAACCATCAATTGGTAACATAGCAATATCTGGTTTATAAAGATCTTTAATTATCTTCATGTCACCAAACACATTTGTATCACCTGCAAAATAAACAATATGATTTGTTAAATATAAAATAAAGCCAATTGGTGGTGCTTTTACTCCTGAGTGGTCAGCATTTACAAATGTGAATTTTCTATTTTTAAATTCAGCAGTACCACCTTTATTACCACCTATTGTATTTACACCATATTTATTAAGTTCTTGTGCTAAATCAAAAACTGTGATAACTGTAGCTCCAGAGTGCTTAGCAATATCAATAACATCTCCTATGTGATCACCATGATCATGTGTTAATAAAATCATATCTGGTTTTAGATCCATTGGGTTTACTGTTGCTTTTGGGTTATTAGTAAGAAAGGGATCTGTTAAGATCTTAACCCCATTATCATCAATCATAAAACATGAATGTCCAAAATATTTAATTTTCATTTCTTTTCCTCCTTTTTAGATCTAATCTTAGAGATTATATTATAAGGCCCAAAGAAATAGATCTTACCAAAACTAAATCTAACTAAAATCTCATTAATATATACTTTAAATCTAACTTGTATGGCAGTTTCAAAGTTATTAATTAAATGCTTTTCTAATTTACTTAAATCATTTATTTTTAATTTATAAATAAATTCATTCTTTTTAGTAATATAACTTATACTTTCTAATAATTTAATTGTTTCTGGGTATTCTTTAGCACATTCTAAACTAAGTTCTTTAATGTCTGTGTTTTTTAAAAGAAATTTAATATAATTAAATGATGATTTATTTAAATTAATAATTAGTACATCCTCAAAGTTTTGTTCTTCAAGAATATTAATTTGATTTTTAAGAACTTCTGATAAATGTGTATAATGTGAAACACTATTATCAATTTCTTTTTTTAAAAATTCAAGATCAGATATATAAAAATTAGATCCAGTTTTACCTATTTTTAATAAACTTGGATCAGTTTTGCTTCTTTCAATAAATATTTGTATATTCTTAATAATATCATCTGCATGTTCTAAACTACTTGTTCTTCTTGATTTATCTAATAGTTCATTAATATTTATTAAAATTTTATTTTTTAATTTAGATTCAACTGTTACTTTTCCTTTATCAGTAAGAACATAGTTATCATCTTGTTTTTTTAATTCACCAAAAGCTATTAAATTTTTTAAAGCTCGTGATAATGCAGCTTTTGCAGACCCAGAGCTAGAATAATTAGATAACATCTTTGTAAGAAGATCATTATAGGATGTTTTCTTTTGACTTATTTGTAAAAGAATTGAATCAGATAATGCCATGTAATCACTAAGTAATTATAAGAGGGAAAGGTATAAAATAGTTAACAAAAGCTTAGGGAAAAGCAATACTGTTTAAATTTATTTAAAAAGCAATAAAAAGCACAATTTATAAACATTTCTAATAAAAAACATAAATATGAAGGTTATTCCATAAATGGAGGTTTTAAAATGACAGATTTACCAATTGCAGCTGTTGATAGACTTATTAGAAAATCTGGTGCTGAGAGAGTTTCTGAAGATGCAGCTATAGAATTAAGTAAAATATTATCAGAAGTTGCAGCAGACATATCTAAACAAGCAATTGAATTAGCAAAGCATGCTAAAAGAAAAACAGTTACTGGTGAAGATATTCAACTAGCTACAAAAACAATGCAATAGATTTATTAGGTATTTTTATGAAAAAAGTTGATTTACACACACATTCTTATTATTCAGACGGGCTACAGTCACCAAAAGAAGTTGTATCTATTTGTAAAAAAGAAAATATTTATGCTATGTCTTTAACAGACCATGATGGAATTGATGGTTTAGAAGAAGCAGAAAAAGAATGTAAAAAACAAAATATTGAGTTTATTCCTGGTGTTGAAATCACAGGAATAGGTTCAGAGATATTAGGTTATTTCTTTGATAGAAATAACTCTAGTCTTCTAACATTACTTGATAAACAACAAAAAGGAAAAGTAAAATATATTGAAAAGAAGATTGAAGGCCTAAAAGATCTAAACATAGATATAGAAATGGAAGAGGTTATTGAAGAAGCACAACCTGGAAGGGTATTAATGAACCCACACATTGCTAGATTATTAGTTAAGAAAAGATATGCTGACAATCTTCAAGAAGCTTTTGAGAAATATATTTCAAAAGTTAAAGTTAGATTAGACACACCACCACCTAATCCAAAACATATAATTAAAACTATTGTAGATGCTGGTGGGTTACCTGTTTTACCACATCCTTGGTTACTTCCACCATTTATGAAGGAAGATCTAGAGTATTTATTAGCCAAATATAAGAGATATGGTTTAGTAGGAATAGAAACAGTTGGTTATTGTCCTGATGAACTATTAACATTTGATGGAAAAAATATTTTTGATACAGTAAAAAAACTTGCAGAAGACCATGACTTAATTCCAACTGGTGGTTCAGATTTCCATGGCACTAAATGGTATAAAAAGAATATAATAGGTGAATGCACTATAGATTATTCAGTTATAGAAAAATTAAAAAAACTACTTTAGTTTTTCTTTAACTAATTTATACACATTTTCACAATTAGCTTTTAAAGAATGCTTAGTAGTGTCATAAATAAAATCATAAACTGAAAGATCATTTAAATCAAAGTCATATAATTTTATGAATTGTTTTCTTTGAAAACCATCTTTTTGTTTTAATATCTTGTTAGCTTCTTTTAAAGATATCTTATCTCTTTTAGTTAGTCTTCTTACTCTTTCTTTTTTTGTAGCTTTTAACCAAATTTTAATAAAACCTTTCTTCTTAGTTAAATAAGGCAATGTCCAAGAATCAAGAACTAAATTATTTTTATTTTTAACTAATTGTACTAGATAATGATCTAATTTCTTATCTAAAGAGATATCATCTTTTCTAACATTATCTAATCCAGAAAACTCATACCAACCCTTATTCATTTTTGTGTTTTTTTGGTTAATTGGTTTATTATTATGGATTTGTTTAAGAATATGAGATGTATGTACAAACTTATATTTTAGTTTTTTTGCAATATATTCAACAATACTGCTTTTTCCTGAAGCTGTATAACCACATATTAGTATATTCATATTATTTCTTCTTTTTATTATTTTTTTCTTCAACATCTCTTTTTAGATAACTAATATATGCAGATTTATAAGTAGGAAGATTATCTGGACCATCAATCACTAGGATATTTATTTTTTCTAATAAGAAATTTGATTCTAAAACTTTAGGAAGAATAACTAGATCTGCTTTTTCTTCATATAAATGTAATGCTTCCTCTTTATTTTCTGCTCTAGTATAAATAATTAATTTTGGATTTATTGTTTTTGCTGTTTTTACAAACCTCATATTTGTTTCAAACTTAGGTAAAGTCACAATTACTGCTTTTGCTGATTTTAGATTAATAGCACCAATCACTTCTTCATTATTTATATCCCCACAGATACAATTTACTTTTTGTTTAATTAAAGGTATAATCTTTTCTGGATTCTGATCTACAATCAATATAGGTATATTTTGGTCTCTACCTAGTACTTTTCTTACTGCTTCACCAACAACATCAGACCCAACAATAATTATATGGTCACTTATTTTCTTAGGAATGTGTTTTAAATATTCAACTCTTCTATTAAAGTGTTTAGCTTTAAAACTTTTAAATAATGGAGATAACCAATTATATATTTTATCATTATACTTTGAGAAATATGGGGTTAATAACATAGATAATGATGTAGCAATAATTATAGCTGAATAAATATCTTGAGTTATTTGCCCTAAAACCCATGCCTGCATAGCAAGTATTAATGAGAATTCAGATACCTGTAATAAAGTAATGGTGGTTTTTGAAGATACCCTAGCACCATATCCAGAAAATAATAAAACAAAGAAATGAATTAATGGTTTAATTAAATATATAAACAAGATTAATGCAATTAATACTAAAGGAACACCACCTTTAAAACTAAATGATAACTGCATACCTAAAGATACAAAGAAAATCATAGAAAGTAAGTTCCTTAAACCAAATATTTTATTTGATATCTCGAGATTATAAGGAAATATTGAAATTGCTAAACCACCAATAAATGCACCCACAGCAATATCAAAGCTTAGTAATTGAGATATAAAAATAAATAAGAAACAACTTCCAATTGTTAATAGGAAAAAACCTTGTGGGGATTTAAAACTACGTTTAATTAACCTAGGATAAATAAATCTATTAAGTACATATGCTAATACAACTAATAGTAATGTCTTAAGAATAACAGTTAATATTAGCATTCCTGAAAAGTTAACAAAATCTTTTAAAATTGGAATTGCTAGAATTGCAATAATATCTTCAACTAAAAGAATACCAATACTTAGTTTACCATGTAATGAGCCTAGTTCAAAGTTATCAATTAGTATCTTAGCAACTAACATAGTAGAACTAAAAGATAAAATAAATGCTAAGTAAAGTGATTGAATAAAAGTTAATGCTAAGAAATGTTGTAAAAGCATTAACAACGCAAAAGTAACCACAATATTAATAACAGGTAATAAAAATACAGATAGGTTTAGTTTTTTAAGTTGTTTTAAATCAGTGCTTATTCCTACACTAAATAACAAAAAGGCAATACCAATCTCAGATAAAAGAATAATTTCATGGGTATTCCCTACCCATCCAAACACCAGTGGACCAATTAGTATTCCAGTAACTATAAATGCAAGAATGGATGGCTGTTTTAATCTATTAAATATATAGGTCATAATAGTTGCTGTAATTATCAGAATACTAAATGTAATTATAAAGTCCATAGTCACTCATGAATATATTGTATATCAATTCTGTATAATAAATGTAAAAACAATGTTTTATAAATATATTGTATATAGTATTTATTATATAATTTATGTATTAATTATTGGACAAATTTGATTGAATATGGGATACTTAGCTAAAGATTCATTAAATAATAGAAAAAAAGTAAATAATATTATTAAAGATTGTATTGAATTACATTTAACACAAGCTTTTTCAGAAAAGATAATATCTAAAATTATTAAAAATCATAGAAGATTAAAGATAATTACTGTTTCTAAATCAACAAAAGAAAGACTTAGTGATAGTACTAAAAAGTTAATTAGATCTAAAAAAATTAATTTATATATTAAAAAAGAACAAGGAAGACCTATTAATATATCTATAAGTAAATTAAATAAGATATTACAGATGTATAAAGATTATTCATATAGGGATCTAGAAGAAAAGTTAGGTGTACCAAAATCCACACTTCATTATCTAATTAAAAAATCAAAGAAAAGAAAAATAAAAGATGGTAATAGGATTATTTATTTAAAATAATCATCTAATTTATGTTTTTGCTGTTTTCCATAATAAATTAAAGTTATTTAAAAAACTATTAGCTACTTCTTTACTTTCTATAACAAAAGCGATCTTACAATTTATTTCAAAAAATATAATGCAAAAAATGAAGATTGGATAGAAGTTAATTAGACTTACGAAGCATGTGAAATATTAGGTAAATATTATAAAAAAATAGAATAAAACAATTTATAAAAGTTAGCACAGATAGTGACAACAACTAGTTAGTATTTGTCATTTTTAATAATAATAAACACATAGCAAAAGTTAAACCTAAAATGAAAAGGAATAACTTATTTTATTTATCTTTAAATTTTATAAATTCTTGAACTTCTTTAATATATTGTTTGTAGGCAAATTCTATTATGTATTTAGGGTTGTTATATTCTACAGAACTAACTAATGCATCAAAATATTTGTTTTTCTTATCAGATATATTAATTAATGGAAAATCATTATCTAACAATACCTTATTAAACAATAATCTACATACTCTTTTATTTCCATCTAAAAAAGGATGAATTTTATATATCTCAAAATGAGTTATTACTGCTTTTTCTAAAGGATTAATCTTAGTAGTATTCTGCCATTCTATAAAGCTTTTTAGTTTATCTATAATCAGACCATATCCTGGTGGTCTATATTTTATTTCGGAGTTTAGAATACCACTTGTGTGTTTTAAATAAATATATACTTGTTTATCTCTAAAAAGTCCAGGTGTTTTTGTTTCAAAATTAGACATTGCAATACTATGAACTTTTCTGATATAATCAAAATTTAGTTTATTCTTAGTCTTTATAAATTCTAATGCAGACAACATATTTTTACAAATTTGTTCTCTTAAATTTAGATCTTTTTCTTTTTTATTTATTGCACCAAAAACATCTTTTATATCTACATCTACATCCTCTGTAGTTAAAGTAGTTAAAGTAAATAAAATAGTTTTATTTATATCATATTTATTCCTTTTTATTGGAGATAAAGATTTATACTTTTTAAAATAAAATTCATTAAATAAGAGAATTTGAATTAATTGTTTTTTAGTTAAATACTTTGTTTCAAATGTGTTTAATAAATATTTTTTTATTATTTCATCACAAAAATTAGATTCAATATTATTTAATTCTTTATTTGTAGGCTTTTTAGAACCAATATATTTTCTGAATCTTTTAAATTTATTTAATAACCTAAAAGATTCTTCTAAATAATAGTAATTTTTAGACCCTGATTTTCTAATAATTAATCCCATAAATATATAGGGTACACAAACATTTTTATAGTGTGCACACTAGTGTTCACAAACAAATCTCACTTTGTGAACACCATATCATTATTTGTCATAAAATCATAGTAAGGCCCTAAAATATATAAAAACCCACAACCCCACTAAAATTTTTTCTTTCTTAAATATTTTCTTCTTATAAATTTATATAAAAAATAAATGATTACAACAAAAATAATTAAATATAAATATGCAAGTAAAGATTGCTCTTTATAGAAAGGTCTATTATTAGGGATATCTGAATTTAAATTTAAACTAATTGGTGAAGGTAAGATACTATTATCCATAGCAATCGCAAATGCACTACCACCAGATCTATAACATTGTAGATTTACACATCCTGCAATATAATTAACTTTACAATTACTATATGCAATTGACCAGCCAGAATTATTATTATTTTCAACTGGATCATTAGAAATAATACAGTTTGATGGTTTAAAATACACACTATATCCACCATGTATATCTAAATCTCTAATATCACCAATATCTTCTTTATAAAAACCATCTATAATACTTGATTTAACTAAAAGCTCTAAACTATTAGAAACATTATTACTCCAGTCAAAATTTTTTAAAAATAAGGTATATTCATCATAATTATATGCATCAAAGCCAAGTAAATGGTTGCCTTCAGTATCACTACTTAATAAAGTAAATTTAATTGAGTTAAATTTATTGTTTTCTGATTTAACCAAATTTATTAAAAAAGGTGAATCTGCAAGGTTAATTTTAATTATGTTAGTTTCTAATCCTAAACAATCACCAGAATTACAAACAGAACTAAGTATGTCTTCATTTATTTCTATATTATTTGGTAATAAAACACTTACTTCATTATATGACTGCATTGCACTGGCACTAATTTGTGAACTTAAAAAAAATAAAAATATAAACAATATTGATAATTTTAAATATTTCATAGTTTATTACCTCTTAATTTGTAATTTAATTAATATACAAAATATATATAAATAAGATTTAATAATAAGGTAAATACCTAAATATAGATTAATCATAATTAGTGTTTAATCATAAGATAAGGGTAAAGGTAACACCAACAAACAAAAATAATATTACTTCTGTCTTCTTATTAAAATCTTTTCAAAATTTTCTTTAATTACATCGGCACTACCTTTTGGTAAATGCTTTTCCCAATCTCCATCAGGAAAATCATTATGAAAATTAGTGCCAGAAGTTAATCTTGGTAAATCAAGAATATCTATTTTCCATCCATCTTTCTTATAATAATCTATTTTAAAATCATGATGAACATCGTTTGGACATATCACTAATGTGCAATTTGATTTACAAGGAATAAAATCTTTCCAATTTTCTTCTTCATAACAACCAAATTGAGGTAATATTTTAATTTTACTAAGATCAACACCAAAACATTGTAGTGACCTTAAAATCATTTGTTCTCTTTCTAAATAAGTAAATATATTTTTATAAGGCAATCTAGCTTTTAATAAACTATTTTTTAAATAATCAGGATATTCATTTATATTTGCAGGTAGTTTCCGTAAAGGATTAGCAATTCCAATATATAAAAAGTCATATTTTTTAAGAATGTTTAAAACTAAATCTAAATGACCTTTATGAAAAGGAAAAAATATCCCATGCACATGAGCAATTTTCATAATATCAACACAATTAAAGGAATTTAAGCAATTCCTTCAATTTTTTCTTGCTTTTTCTCTTCATCTTTGTCTTTAGGATCTTTATCTGTTCTGCTTAGTTCATTTAACTTTTTGATTATCTCAGATTCTTGTTTTTCAAGATTAGATAGTTTTAATGCAACTGTTTCTTTAGTTTCCTTAGTGCTTTTTAGAACATTCTCCTTATCACTCATAATGAAAACATTACCTACACCTTTGTAGACTCTTTTCTCTTTAGTAGTCTCTAATTCTTTAACAGTTGATTCAAGAATATTAACTTGTAATTGTAATTGTTGCTTTTGTTGTGCTAAAAACATCAATTGTTGTCTATATGTATTTACCATATTTGTATTTTCTTTATCAGTCATAGTTCCACCTCATAGGTTTTAGAAATTAATTCTAAAAGATTTATATAATTATTAACTGTTGCTTTGTAAGCAATCAAATCATTTGCATAAATCTCTATCTTTAAATTATTTTTATTTATATATATTTTAGAATCAGATCTTTTATATTTCTTTCTTTTTATTTCTAATTCTAGTAATTTTTTCAAATTCTTAGGATCTTTGGTTTTTATTACAATTTCAGATGAAATGATTTCTTTAATCAAAGTTTTTCACATTTAAAATCTTAAACTTAATACCTAATGATTTATCTTTTAACATAAACTCAAAAATCTTTTCTATTTGGTTATCTAAAATAAAAACCCCATAATCACTTGTTTTTGATTTAAACTTCTTATCTAAAAAATAAAATACTTCTTTTAAATCATTTACTTCTTGGTTGATTTTTTTAATTTCCTTGAATGATATAAAATGTCTAAGATCTAGAACCTCTAAAGTATATTCCCTATCTGGGAAATATTCTTCACCCTTAAGCTTGTAAATAAGAAGCTTTACATCTCCAACCAAATTAGAGCATATAACGAAATACTGGTGTCCAAGAAATTTTATGTTTTCAAATATCTTTAAAAGATTTGATTTACCTCTTGGAATATACTCAAGATCTGGTAACAATCTTGATAAATATTTAGAAAATCTCTTAGTTACTATATCTGACTTTCTTGAACAAGTAATATACATATCTAATATGCTTTAACTTTTTTAAGAACAGGTTCTCTTTTTTTATAAAAAACTCTTGAACCGCATTCCCTACATTTATCATTATCTGGAATTTGATCAAATTCAATTTTACATCTCGAACAAACATACATACATACTCACCTTCTTATTTATTCTTGGAGCTAAGTTTGTATGCTGCTCCAGCAATCTTGGTATTACATTTACTACATTTAAAAATTCCAGTTGCTTTTTTACTTATTCTACCCTTATAACCACAATTAGGGCACACATAGGTAGATTTATCTGTTTTAGTTGCTAGAAGAAATTTTTGTCTAATACCTCTTCCGCCTCTAACACCATATTTTCCTGTTTCTTTTACTTTTTTAGTTGTCATTTTTAATCACTTTTTGTATTATTTATCTTCTTTTATTTTTTTAGAAATTTCTGGATATTTAGATACAGCAATATCAATCATATCATTTATTTCTTTTTCAGTAAAAGTTCCACCTTTACTTTTTTGACAAGAAACAACAGTATCTTTAACTAACCCTATACTAAATCTTGCGTCTGATGCAAATCCTTCAATTCCATTAGCATCAAGAATTACTTTATCTTTAATTTTATCAAAAGTAATGTTTACTGGAATATATTTAAGATTTACTTTCTTATCAGTATATTCTTTTGTAATTATATTATTATTTTCATCTAGTTTTGGTATTTTTGCATTTAATATTGCTGCTGTTGCTGCAAATTGTGTTGCATCTATTAGATTACCATCTGCATTAATAGCAATACAATCAATAAACATAATAAATACTTTTTCACCAGGAACTACAACTAATTCTTTAAAATCAATTGCTTCTGATGCTCTAATTGCTCTATCTGCAACTCTACCATACTCAACAGCTGTAATTTGTGGAGGTCCTGTGCTAAATTCAGGAGATGATACCCCTGTTAGCTCTAAATTAACAGACATACTACCTTTATCTGGTGAGTCTGGATAAGGAGTACCAATTATAAACTTAATACCTGCAATTACTTCTGTGTTTCCTAACTTTACCCATGCAGAACCATCAGCAGAAGCCATAACTCCTTTTTTAATTTCAAGATTTCTATAATTATTAAAATCTCTACCATCCATTCTTTTGTTTTGTTTAATTGCTTGAACAACATTATCTGCGTTAACTAATTTAATTGTATTTATACTACTCATGTATATCACCTTTTACTGGGTATTTATCTAAAAGTGCTTTCTTTTGAAGTTCATAAACTTTTTCTGCACCTTTAATTCCTGTTGATATAATTTTTTTCCAATCTTTTTCATTTACAAATCCGTCCATCTGTAAAAGAACTATCTCATTTTGAGGTAATAATACACCTACTGCAGTATCAACAGCATCTTCTACATCTTCTTCGGCTTTTGTTAAATCAAGAACAAATTCTCCATTTGCTCTACCAGCAGCAACAGAACTTACTAGTCCTTTCATTGGAAGTCCAGCATCTGCACAAGCTAATGATGCAGCTGTTAATGCAGCAGCTCTTGTACCTGCATCTGCTGACAATAATAATGCATTAATATCAATTACTGTGTTTGGAAATTTTTCTACTTGTATTGCTGATTCTAGTGCATAGCCAGAAACTAAAGATATTTCTTTATCTCTTTTTCCTGGAACTGGTGATTTTCTTTCACCAACTGAGAAAGGTGCCATTCTATATCTATAATCAACAACTGCTTTTTCTGGATTTGATAAGTGTTTAGGGAAAATTGGTCTAGGACCATGAACAGTTGCTATAACTATATTCTTACCCCATTCTAAATAACAAGACCCATCTGCACTTTTAACTACACCTAATTTGATGTTAATAGGTCTTAGTTCATCAAGTTTTCTACCGTCTAATCTTTTACTCATATTTTATCACTTTTATTCTTTTCTAAAAATTCTTTTATACTGTTTGTTAGATTTGATTTTTGTGAATTTTTAACTACTAGATTAAATGCTCTTTCTAGTAAGTTATATTTTTCTGACATATACCAAATCCATCCATTTTTACCAACTACAACATTTGCATTTCCATGCTCTTTAAATAAATTAAGCATAGAATCATTTTTACCTATTAATCTAGGCACCTTAACTGGAGATGTTGAAAATATTCTGCCATTTGGTAAGACATTTATATTATCTAGTTCTAATGAATCATTATCATTAATATCTCCAATTCTTGCAAATATTACTGTTCCTATTTTAAGAACTTTACTTATTTTTGATTTTTGTATAAATACATCTGATGAAGAATTATAATCTAAAAGATAACCATTTACCATTTCATCTTTAACAATTGCAACAATTCCATCTCCAATATGTGCTGAATATGGACCATTTAATGCAATTACCGAAACATAGTCATTTGATTCAGATAATATTCCTACAACAGAACTATATACTTTGTCATTATGCATGTATACATTTGTGCCTAGTTTTTTTCTTTGTTCAGTAAGAAGGTCTCCAGGAACAACTATTTTTTTTTCTGTCATATTTTTTTCACTTTTTTATATATTTTCTTCTACTTTAATTACAATATTTCCGTGTGTGATATTATTTAGATCAGAAACCAATTGGTTTCTCATACCAGATGCAATTCTAATTTTTGCAACTAATGCACCACTTGGTAACCATTTTTGTTCAGTAATTTCATATTTATAAATTACTGATGATGCCTTTCCTGCAAAATTAGCAGGGATTTCAATAGAAAGAATTATTTTTTCTAAAGAAATTGGCATTATTTTTTTAAGTTGATCAATAATATCATTAATTTCTTTATCTTTTTGTTTTGATAAGTTTATTTTTATTTTAAGTTCTTCAAATGCATTTTTAATTCTTTGTTCAGGTATTGGTGTGTGATTTTTTGGATCATGTGCATTTGTAATTATAAAATTTATTACTTCTTTTTCTCTTTTTTCAGTCATTAATTGTTTTTGTGCAGTTGTTAATTGTACATCTCCATGTGCGATTATTTCTTTTGCAATTGTGTGGAAATCATTAGTTTCAAAAACATCTTTAACTACTTCTTTAGATGCTTCTTCTCCTTTCTTTGCATCAGAATAAACTGCTTCATATGCAAAAAGGTCATCAAAATTTATATCTGTTTTACCATGTTTAAGATCCCATGCTATAAAAGGATCAACATATATTTCAAAATTATGATCTTTTCTTTTTAATCTTGCTAAAACAGCAGCATCCATTTTCACCATACTTTATCACAAATTTAATTCTTTTGATATATTTTCTAAAACACCTATTACTTCATTTTTTTCCTTTTTATGAATTTCAAGACCAATCCTTTTTGTGAATTCAAATCTTTCTTTTGTAGAATAAATTCTAATTTTATTAAATATTTTTTGTAAAATATCTAATCCTTTTTTCTCTGATTTAGATCCATTAAGCTTAAATTTTATTCTTTCAAAAATAACAACTTCATTAATTGATTCCTTCGTTAATAATAATACATCACTATTTTTGTCTAATTTCTTTGCAAACAATTTTAGTTGCTTTTCATTAGTTTTAAATTTTGAACTATCTTTCACTTTTTTTTTAATATTAGTTTTTTTTATTTTAGCTGATATTTGTGGCATATCATCTATCTCCTCATAAATATTTACTAAACTTTTCTATAGGAACAATTCCTTTCTTATCTTTACTAATAATATTAATAACTTCAATATTCTTTGCATCTAGTTTTTGTTTATCTTCTAGATTTAAAGAAATTGTTTTAATTGCTAATTTTAAGGCATCCTCAAAACTCATATTTTCTTTATATTTCTTTTCTAAGAAATTTAATAATTTTGGTCTATTTTGACCAATCGCAACTGCCTTGTATGCTGTTGTAGCTCCACTTGGTTCTGTTTCAAAAATATGCTTTCCTAATGTATCAATACCAGCAGTAATTAATGATACACCAAAAGGTCTAGCACCACCATACTGTGTATAATATTGAACAATATTTGCAACTTTTTTAACTAATGTTTCTATTTCTATTGAATCATCATAGTATGCTTTGTTTTCTTGTGCAATTTGTCTTGCATAATCAACTAATCTTCTTCCATCACCAATTAATCCAGAACAAGCAATCCAAACATGTTGGTCTACTTTAAACATTTTTTCTACAGAATCAGGAATGACTAATGGAGAAAATATTTTTTTATCAGCAACAACAACAATACCTTCTTTATAAGTTATTGCAACTGCTGGACTACCTTTTTCAATAATTTTAGAAGCATAGTCTACTTGATATAAATGTCCTTCAGGACTAAAAACTGTTATTGATCTATCATAGGCTTGTGCCATATTACCGCTAGATACTGGAAACAAGATTACTCACCTTTTTTATTTTTTTTATTATGTTTTGTGTAAATATACATATAAATAGCATTTTCTCTATCTCTATTTCTATATAATATAGTATGTTAAGTATTAAAAAGATATCTTACAGGTATATACTAGATAAAAAAAAGCAGAGAATATGCTTTATTTTGGAATTTGTTTGATTGTAGAGCTTATTTTCTTAATAATAACTAATCCAAGATCATTATTTAATAAAAATAAAGAACTAATAAATTCAGAAAGATATTCTTTATTTATTCTAATAATAATTTCTCTTTTTTTATAATCAAAAGAAATTATGGTTAAATTAGTTTCTGCATTTATAAAAACACCATAGGTTTTTTCTAGGTTTTTTAGAAATAAAGTATATAATTTAATTTCATTTAACACTATATCTTTGTCTGTGAAATATTTTAATTGAATATATCTCTTCTTATGTCTTAGTGTGGGTCTAATAACATTTATTTTTTTCTTTTTTATAACCATATTTCTCTTTATTTTAAAATATCCTTATTTAAAAATCTTTTAATTGTAGTATCATGAAGATCAAATCCTAAAAGGAATGATTCTAAAACTAATGGATCTATTAATTGATTAACTTCTTTTGCCATTGAACAAAAAAGCATATCTACCTTATGTTGCTTAAGTATATTAATTATAAATATAGTTTGCTTAATTACTTTTAATTTAGATCTATCTCTAAATTGGTTTATATTAAATGTGATTTTAATGTTATTTTGTTTAGAAACTCTTGCATTCTGTTCATCAAATGATAATTTATCATAAATTGGGTTAAACAATATCCTTGTTTTTTTATTATTAACAACTTCTGTATTTCTTTTTGCATCTCCGCCTTCTAAAAGAACTAACTCATTTTCTTTAAAATTATTAATTAATGATATTTCTTTAAATAAATATGCTTTTTTATAAACAACTTTTGATTTTAATTTAGGTAAGTTAAAATTTTTAATAAGGTCTTCTCTACATTTGATAGTTCTAACAATAAACACAGTATTAATATCTAACTCTGTAAATAACTTATTTAATTCAGATACCTTATTATTAACAAATAAATCTTCAGATACTATATCAAAATGTTTTTTCATTTATAAAAACCTCATTATAAATATTATTTATCTATCTATATTTAAATAGACATTATTGTTTATAATCTAATTTTTTCAAATATTTGTTTTTTATAAAAATCAAATGGTTCTAATTTAGAAAATACAAAATTATTAAGTTCTTTGAATTCATTTTGTCTTTCAGTTATTTTGTTTTTTAATTCTTCCATGCTAAATTTAAAGCCACAGTAATCTAATTTACTTTTTACTATTTTTAAAATATCTTTTGTAAATGGAATTTGCTTTACATTAAGTAAAAACCATAGATCATAAATGTCCCTAACACTATCCCTAGTTATTATAGCTCTTATTTTTTCAGCTAATACTTCATTAAGATCCATACCTGTTATAATTTTTTGTGGAAAATTATAATATGGAATATTTAATTTATAGGGTTTAGTCTTTAAAAGCACCGTTTCTCTATAGCTAATATCTATATCAATATAACAAGAGCTAACTTTATTTTTGTATAGTGGACCTTCTGCTGTAACTTTTATAGAAAACCCAACATCTTCTTTAAATGTGTTTAATTTGCATTCTGCTTTTATACCTTCTAACACCCATAGTTTTTTTTTAATTATATTTAATAATTCATTTGCAAAATCAGACATACTTTTATTAAAATTAGAACTATTGATAGTAAAATCTAAATCTGTTGAATATCTATCTAAACCATGAAAAAACCACAAATAAGTCCCACCTTTAAAAATTAGAGGAAAGTCTGACAAAACAACTAATATGGCAGATTGCATATAATGTCTTTCTTGTTGATAGGGTCTTAAATTTAATAATTTAGAAAATTCAATTATTTGATTCTTATCAAACATTTTCTAGCTCCTTTCTTACTCTTAATGGGTATAACTTACTATATTTTTTTAATAATTTAAGATTTAATCTTTCTAGATTATTTTTTATAATTATCTTTGTGAATATTTTTAAATAAATTCCATCTAAAATTGCTTTCTCTGGACTAGCAATATAAGCATAACTATTATCTAATAAATGTTTTTTATAACCAAAAAATAATTTTGGGGTTATTTTATGATATTTAGTTTGTATATCTTTAAATTGTTTATTTTTTATAGTTGTCACACAAGTAGTTATGGCAGGAACTTGATTAATAATATTATGAAAAAATAGTGCAGAAGTTAATGATATATAAGAAGGTTCAACTAATTGAGTACCTAATACATAGTCATCATAAGTAAATATAACTTTCCCATTTATCTTTTTTGTAAAACCTTTTTTAATTAATCTATGAATATACACATTTGTGATCTCTGGTTTCCTAGAAATTAATTTGGATAATTCTTTTGTAGAATACACTAACTTTCCAGATAAAAGTATTTTTTCCTTAATTTCATACAAATTCATTGTGATCCCAACATAACAATATTGTTATATATAAATCACACCAAAATACTTATAAATCGATCTTTTTCTAAAAAATCACATTTTCTTTGGAATATTAATTCCTAAAAGATAAAGTGCGTTTTCTAAAGTTATTAAAAATGCTCTTACTAAAAGTAATCTATTATTTTTTATATTACTATCTGAATGTAATACTTGGCAGTTAGTATAGAACTTATTAAAAACATGTGCTAACTCTAGTGAATAATTAGCTATAACATTTGGTTTGTAATTCTTAGCTGCATAAATTACTTTTTCTTTAAACTCATTTAGTTTATTAAGTAATATTAATTCTTCTTTTTCAAAATCAATATTTGTATTAATTTTATCTATAGAAATATCTAAAGAATTTGATTTATTAAGAATACTTTTAGCTCTAACCCCACTGTATTGCACATATGCTGATGAATCTCCTTGGAGATCAATTGCTTTTTCTAAATCAAATACAAAATTTTTGTGTGTTGCAATTTTTAACATCTCAAACTTAATTGTTCCAAAGGATATATCTTTAATTACTTGTGCATCTACTTCTAGATCATTATCTTTTAAAACATTTTCAACTTTACTAAATAAAGAATCTCTAAAATCCTCATAAAGTATCATATTACCTTCTCTTGACTTCATTTTGCCTTCTGGGGTATTTACTAATCCAAAGTTGATATGGTAGTTATTTACATCAGGATAAATTAATGAAAATAATTTAAATAACTGCTTAAAATAAAAGTCTTGTTCAGATGCAACAACATATAAGAAATCATTACAATTTGGAAATTTATCTTTTTTAATATCTAATAAACCAATATCTTTAGCACCATACAATAAAGCACCATTACTTTTAATTAAAATAAAGTTACCAAGTTCTTTATCTTTAAGATCAGCAACTATAGCATTGTCATCTTCAATAAAAACATCTTTATGTTTATTAAATAAATCATCTTTAATTTTTTTATTAAATTTAACTTCACACTCACTTTCAAACACATTATCAACTAATGTAATATCAAGTTCATTAGCAACAACTAGGTATGCATCAAAGCTTGCTTTCACTAAATCTTTTAATTCTTTTTGTAATTCTTTATTTGTTATTAAATCAACTTGTATTTTTTCAATATCTTCTTTATAATCTTCATTTTCTTCTAGTTTCTCACCAGATTTAAGATAAATATTTCCAAACCATTTTGAAACATTTTCTTTTGGCACCACTTTATCTTCTTCTTTTAAGAAGTTTTTATAATACCACATCCACTTTGCTATATGAGTACCAATATCACCCATATAAGATACTGGTTTTGAATCTTGATTTATAAAATCTAATAATCTATGTATTGCTTCACCAACAACACCATTTCTAATATGACCAATATGTAGCATTTTTAATGGATTTGGTTGGAAAGTATCAATTACATATTGTTTGCTTTCTAACTTAACTCTACCATACTCTTTCCCTAAAGTAATTATTTCTTTTACTGTATTTTCAAAAAGTAAACTTGGTTTGATTTTTGCATTAACATACCCATTTACTGCAAAAAATGTAAAGTGTTTAGAATTTAGTTTTTCAATTAATTCATCAGTAATGTCTTTAGGTGCTTTTTTAAGTTCTTTAGCTAATGAAAAACAAGGGAATGCAATATCTCCTAGATCTAGGTTAGGTGGCTGAACTATATTCTTTTTAATAAAATCTTTAGTAATCTCTTGGTTATTAATTGCTTCAAACAATAATTTAGAAAATTCTTCTTTATAATTCATTTCAAATCAACATTAAAAGCGAGTCCGGAGGGATTTGAACCCTCGACCCACAGCTTAGAAGGCTGTTGCCCTATCCACTAGGCCACGGACCCACACTTATCTTATATACTTATATCTAGAAAATGTTAATAAATACTTCTATAAATAAAAAAAGGATAAAATCACTGCTGATTAGCAGTAATTATTTCTTCATATTGCCTATTTAACTCATCAATTTGTTCTTGATATGCAGCAATTACTTCTTGAACAACAGCATTTGCACCTAATTGATCATTTAATGCATATAACTTATTATATGTTTCTAAGTACAGACCTTGTTCTTGTGCACATCTTGAGAATACAGCAGGGAATAGTGAAGACATTTCATGAACTATGAAATCTTTAACAACAAAACCAATTTTGTTTGTATCCACATAGTTTTCTAAAATTAATGGTTGTGTGTCTTCTTTAAAACTTTTACAGAATGGACAATCATAATCAGTAAACAAATACATAGTTACATTTGTAGTTTGATCTCCAATCACATAATCTTCTTCATCTTTTAATATGTCTAAATTAATTATTTGGTTAATTGGTTGTATATTTGAAGATGTAATTAAATCAAACATCACCTGTTGATTAAACACATATCCACCAAATTGTGTTTTAATAAATAATTCATTGAAAAGTGAAGAATAGTTTTCATCAGATACAATCATTAATTCAGAAACATCTCCTTCTAAATAGAACACTGGTATTTGTTCAATATTTAGTGTTTCTAAAACTTCTTTAATATCATCTGACATATATGATACATAATTCACATTTGTTTCTTCAAATAATAAACTAAAGAAATCTTTAATTACTGGTGTTAATTGCTCTGATGTTGTTAATGTAGTTATGTAATCTAAAGTGTTATTTTTAATTAATTCATGATCCTCATTATAAATAACTGTTAATGTAGGTTCTGCATTTTCATCAGACATATATGTTTGATTAGCATAATTTAGATCTAACACTTGATCAGCTAATGCAAATTCAATAATACTACTTACAAAGTTATAATCTTGAACAACAGATATATAATAACCATTTATGTACATTGCAGGTGTACCTGTAACATTAATCATTTGTGTTAATAAAGTATCTTTTTGTATTTTATAAACAATTCCTGCATCAGTTAAATTAATATCTTTTGAAGTATAATCATTATTTTGTACACAAATATCAATTAATTCTTTATCTAACCCTAATTCAGCATAGTATCCTTCTAGTATGGTTACTTGTTTATCTCTAATAGCATTAAATATTTCTAATTGCAAAGCTAATGATTTTTCTTGAAATTCTTCAGAAGTCATAGTAGGTGTGGTTATACTATTATTAATATCTGAATTATTAGTATCAGCCACATCATTTGAATCATCTGTAGTCTGTGGTGTCACTAAAATTGATACAATTACTATTGCAACAATTAATACTGCTAAAATAATAATTGTAATTAAATCTTTTTTAGATTTTTTCTGTTTCTTAGTATGATGAGTAACTGGTTTTGTGTGCTTAGGTGTTGTTTTCTTGTGTGTAGTTACTTTTTTCTTAGAAACAGGTTCTTTTTTCTTTTTAGTTGTTTTTGTAATTTTCTTTTTTACCAAATATATCACCTTTAAATATAATATTCTTTAATAAATATAGAATAATGTAAATATTTATAAACCGCTCTTTATTTAATGTTTTTTGAACATAAATCTATTTATGGATAAGAAAGATGAAATATTCAAAGACCTTGAACATAAACACTATGGTGTGTTTGGAGATCATTCAGCCGTAGAGATCTGTACTTGGAATAAAAAAGCACTTAGGGGCGAAGGTGTTTGCTATAAACAGAAGTTTTATAATGTGGATTGCCATAGATGTGCTCAAATAACACCAGCAGTAATCTGGTGTCATCAAAATTGTGTTTTTTGTTGGAGACCAGCTACATATATGAGAGAATACAAACTAACTGGTAAAATTAATGAACCTAAAGAGATTATTGAGAATTTATTTGAACAAAGAATAAAGTTACTAAGTGGATTTGGTGGTAATAAAAAAGTTAGTAAAGAATACTATGAAGAATCCAAAATACCTTCACATGTTGCAATTTCATTATCTGGAGAACCAACAATTTACCCAAAATTAGGTGAAATGATAAGATATCTAAAATCAAAACCAGAAATGAGAAGTGTGTTTTTAGTAACTAATGGCTTAGAACCTGAAAAATTAGAAGAATTAAATAAAACTGATTCATTACCAACTCAACTTTATTTATCAATAGAGACTCCAAATGAAGAACTACATCAAAAGATAAATAAACCAAAAATAAAAGATAGTTGGGCTAGATTTAACAAAACAATAAAGTTATACCCAAAATTAAATTGTAGAAAGATAGTTAGATTTACATTAATTAAAGGGTTAAATAATTCACTGGATTTGTTGGACAGCTACATCAACTTGTTTGAAAAAACTAATACAGACTTTCTAGAAATTAAATCGTATATGCATTTAGGTGAGTCTAGGCAAAATCTAGAAAGGGAAAATATGCCCAGCCATGAAGAAATTAAAGAATTTTCTGAATTAATTGAAAAGAAATCCAAAATATTTAAAATTGAAGACGAACAACCAGCTTCAAGAATTGTTCTTTTAAAAAACAAAAATAGTAAATATGATAATTTTATAAAGTAAATGTTAGTAATAATACTATGGATGATATGGTTCAAAAATCAATGAATTATGCCTATAAAAAACATAAAGGTCAGAAAAGATGAATTGGTGATATGTGTTTTTTTGTTCACCTTTTAGATACAGCTAGTACAGTTGCAAAATACACACTAAAAAAAGAAATTATTACTGCTAGCTTTCTACATAATATTATTGAAGAAAAAAAAATATCAAAGATATTAATAATTTAAAAATATATCAAAGATTTAAAAGAGCTTTTAATGAGTTCTTTAATAATGGAGTTAAATAATTATGGAAATAAATACAGAATTAAAAGAAGTCATAGATACATTACAAAATAAAAACACAATTTGTTTATTAGCACCTAGTTTTGTTGTTGATTTTAAATATCCAGACACAATTCTTAACTTAAGAAAAATTGGGTTTAATAAGGTTGTGGAACTAACATATGCAGCAAAATTAATAAATATGAAAATTCATGATATAATTTCAAAAAATAAAGATAATAATAAACAATTTATTTGTGCTAATTGCCCATCTGTAGTAAAATACATTGAAGCAAAATATCCACAACATAAAGATAAAATTATGGACATTGCATCTCCTATGGTGGCAATGGGTAGATATATGAAAAATGAGTTTTCTAATTATAAAACTGTTTTTATTGGACCATGCGTCACTAAAAAACAAGAAGCTAAAGAAAATGAAGCTGTTGATTATGCAATAACTTTTAAGGAACTACAAGAAATATTTAATTACTTTAAAGAAAGTAACTTAGAACTAGACATTCCTAAAACAGAAGAAAATTTAGAGTTTGATAAATTATATAATGATTATACAAAAATCTATCCTTTATCTGGTGGTGTTGCAAAAACTTTACATCTTAATGGATTGTTAACTGAAGGCCAAGTGATTATTGCTGATAAGCCAGATGGTATTGATAATTCAATTAAGAAAATGGAAGAAAATAATAAAATTAAATTTTTAGATATTCTTTTTTGTGATGGCGGGTGTATTGGTGGTCCAGGAATAATATCTACTGATTCTATTGAAGATAGAAAACAAAGAGTAATAAACTATAGAGAAGAATCTAAAAAACATAAAATTGGAAAAGAACATTTTGGTAAGTTTAAATATTCTGAAGGTTTAGATCTTTCTAGAAAAAAATGATTTTGTTATACTATACTTTTTTTTAAATTTAAGCAAAACCTTCGGTTTTGCAAAAGTGGGATATAGTTTTCCGAGCCAGATGAACTGGCTCAAGCGGCAAGTGGCAGGGAGACTAAAAATATTATACTTTTTAAAATACATTTATGGAACTACTGAACACCGGAACCCGATGGTGATGGTCCGGTACGAAGGACTGGTGGTCAATTCCAGGTACAAGATCCCAGCATTGGATCGACCGCCCCAATAACCACCAGCAACAAAGCCCCTTACATCAGGATCACTACTACCACTATCTATATAAATTCTACCAACACCATTATTTGCATTATATGTGGAATCTATTAAAAACAAATCTTTATAATTTAAAGTACTATTTCTTAAGTTATTGGGATTTATATATTTATTTGTATCATTTGTGTAACTTGAATAATCAAACCAAGCATAACCAGAATCATTATTACTATCATCCATATTATAACCATCAGGTTGGTTTACCTCAGTTATATTCTTATCAACCCATTCTCTTAC
>Ga0222665_1000486_pt1 | contig 23524 bp, 24 predicted proteins | sample AntAcemetagen653_FD_179853 | JGI IMG/M metagenome (GOLD analysis project Ga0222665, IMG submission 179853) | Saline water microbial communities from Ace Lake, Antarctica - #653 | ecosystem: Environmental > Aquatic > Non-marine Saline and Alkaline > Saline | place: Antarctica: Ace Lake...
AGCCTCGAAATACTCAATGTATTCCTACGTTTAAACCTGATTTAAAATTTGGTCGCCTTCCTTGAACTTGAACAAAATTGAACATTTTTCAAAGGTCTCATTTTATAATCGTTAACGGTTAATCGTTTTTTTCGAACCTTAATCCTTGAGCAGCAAACAGTTTATTTTTCCACTGCTCCTGGCCGCAATTATAAAAATAAGATTTTCCCAAAATAAAAATTAAAGATATCTTAACGATAAGTCAAGATGTTTCACGCAAAATCATTGACATGCCCTGTGCCTAAAAGCTATTTAATGGTTCGGAAATTCAGAAACCATGAACTTAATATATGGAGGTTACATGCCTGAACTTAACAAAAAAATCGGTTTTATAGGGGCCGGTAATATGGCGGAAGCTTTTATAGGAGCTATTATAAAATCCAATATATTGCCTCCTTCGATGATATATGCCGCCGATATAAACAAAGACCGCCTTGTTTTTTTGGAGTCATCTTATGGCATATCTTATTTTACAGATAACATTAAACTGTTTTCAACCTGCGATATCATTGTACTTGCTGTAAAACCACAGCATATAAAGCAGGTGCTTTCGCAAATTTCAGGGCAAAAAGACTACAAAATTCACAGCAGAAAAATGATTGTTTCCATTGCAGCAGGAATATCCTTGCAGAAAATCGAAGATTTTCTTTATACGCCTCTTGATGAAAAATCCAGGACTAATCTTCCTGTAATACGCGTGATGCCAAATACACCGGCTCTTGTTCTTGCCGGCATGTCAGGCATGAGCGCCAACAGGCATGCTTCAGGTGATGACCTCAAAATAGTCAGGTCTATTCTTGAAGAAATGGGAAAAGTAATCGAATTTAACGAGGAAGATCTTGATGCTGTAACTGGTCTGTCAGGTTCCGGGCCAGCCTATGTATTTTATTTTATAGAATCTCTTATAGAAGGAGGCATATCTGCTGGTCTTGAGCCCAATGCTGCTGCCTTGATGGCAATTACTACTTTAAAGGGATCTGTCAAGCTCATGGAAGAGTTAAAGGAATCTCCTGAAGTTCTGCGCGGGAAAGTAACTTCTCCCGGCGGCACAACTGAGGCAGCCCTTGCTGTACTGAACAAATATGAGGTTAAACAGAATATAATCGAGGCAATAGCAGCGGCAACCAGAAGATCAAAGGAACTCAGCAGTTAATTAGGTTGTATTTCAATATATGAAAAAGACTATCATCCACTCCACCCCATTTGGTCCTGTGGCATTGGTCTGGTCACTGTTTAATGCACACCCCTTTATTGTCAGAGTTATTCTCTCCAGGCCCTCTTTTTCAGCTTATGCAGAAGTTTTAAGGCTGTTTCCCATGGCTGAATTATCGTCTTGTGCTGAGATAGATACCGCAGGTATTGATATCAGGGCATTTTTGAATGGGCATGATGTTGAGTTTGATCTTGGTATCGCACATCTTGATTCCTGTTCGCTTTTTCAGCAGGAGGTGCTGCGCGCAGAGTATGGAATTCCACGAGGATGTGTCAGTACCTACGGAGTGATTGCTGCTCAGATCGGCAGACCAGGAGCCGCCCGCGCGGTTGGAAATACTCTGGCAGCCAACCCGTTTCCCATTATAGTTCCCTGTCACCGAGTCATCAGATCTGACATGAGCATTGGCGGCTATCAGGGCGGGCCTGATATGAAACTAAAATTACTTGAAGCTGAGAGACCTTTGAAAAATACTCAATTTAATCAATGTCCTGCTATTTGACAATCAGGTATTAGCAGCCTAATCCTTACTGAAGTCTCCCTTAAGATATTTAAAGAATTCTGAGTCTGTTGAAAGAACAATGGAGCTGTTTTTATCGAGAGCATAGTTATAAACTTCAAGTGTCTTTACAAATGAATAGAATTTGGGGTCTATTCCATATGCTTCGGCAAATAATTTGGTTGCTGTTGCATCTGCCTTACCTTTTATTATCTGAGCAGTTTTGTAGGCCTCTGATGTTATTCTTTTCAGGTCTCGTTCTTTTTCACCAAGAATTTTTCGTGCCTCTCCTTTTCCTTCAGAACGAAATTTTTCAGCTATCTGACTGCGCTCTGCAATCATTCTGCCATAGACAGATTTTCTGACTTCTTCTACATAATTAATACGTTTGAGTTTAACATCAACGAGATCGATTCCAAACTTAGCTACTTTTGGCTTGGCCTGTTCTAATATTCCTTCTGTTATTTTTTCCCTGCCTGTATTAATGGAGTACAGGTTGCGCTTATTTTTTCTGGGGTTTTCATCATCTATATCAAGCCCCTCCAGCTCCCTGTTTGATGTGCGAACAGTTTCAATAAGGTTGTAAGAGGTGATAAAGTTTCTTACTGCAGGATCGATGATATCATCAAGCCTTCCAAGAGCGCTTACAGTATTATTTACGGTTTGAAAAAATTTAACAGGATCGACAATTTTCCATCTGGCAAATGTATCAACCCATAGATAGGTCTTTTCCTTGGTTGGTATCTGCCCTGGATCGCCGTCCCATGCTAAAAGATTTTTTGGAAAATATGTAGCATGCTGAATAAAGGGTATCTTGAAGTAAAGCCCTGGTTCTATTTTTGGCTGGCCAACAACCTTCCCAAACTGAGTAACTACTACCTGCTCAGTTTCATCAACAGTATAAGCTGAAGCAAAAGCAACAAGAAAAAATGCAACAGCAGCGATAATTGTTATTATACCTTTAGATTTCATTTTTGCGCACCATTTTGTTTGCCAAGATTAAGTAAGGGCAATAAATTTTTCTGTTCAGAATCTATAATGTACTTTTGTCCAAGCTTTGGTAAAACCTCTTTTAATGTTTCAAGATAAAGCCGCCTTTTAGTTACATCCTTAGCTTTTGAATACTCTGCATAAAGAGCTGTAAATCTGGCAGCATCACCTTTAGCTCTGTTTATCCTGTCTAACGCATATCCTTCTGATGCCTTTATTGTTCTTTCTGCTTCACCTTTGGCAGCAGGGATTGCTTTATTATAATCTTCTTTTGCCTTATAAATCATTTGTTCTTTTTCCTGGACAGCCTGGTTGACTGCGTTAAACGATGGCTGTACAGGTTCCGGAACATTTGTTTTTTTCATTTCTATAGTTACAATATTGATGCCAGCTTCTGCATTGTCCATTTCTTTTTGCAGGACGAGTCTGGCTTCAATGGCGATTTCTTCCCGCTTTGTAATGACTTCATTGATACTTCTGTCACCCACTACAAGACGCATGGCTGCTTCTGACATATCTTTCAGCAGTTTGGGAGTATCCCGCACCTTGAAAAGATAGCGATAAGGATCTTTTATTCTGTATTGAACAATCCATGGAACCAGACCTACATTGAGGTCTCCGGTAAGCATGAGGGATGCATTTATACTTTCGCTGCCTGTTGGAAAATGATTTCTAGGGTCTCTTCCTCCGGAACGAAAGCCGAATTCTTCTTTATAAACACGTTTTATTTTTACCTTTGTTATCTTTTCGATTCCTGCGGGGAGCTTGAAGTTAAGACCCGGCTGGCTGGTTCGTACATATTTTCCAAACCTCTGAATAATACCAACTTCATCTACTCCAACAGTATAAAAGATAGAAGATCCGAAAAACAATACAACAAGAATAAGAATAATAATTGGACCGCCAGGGAGCTTAAACCCTTTAAGTTTTTTGACAAGTTCATTTAAATCAGGCGGCACTTTGGGGCCTCCTGTATTCTGTTGCTGCTTAAGTTTGTCCCAATCCCAATTCATAGATTTAACATCCTGTAGGTATTGATAAATTCATGGAAAATGAAATTCATCAAGTATTAAGTGACATGGTTATAAGGTATCTATGGTATCTATTTTTGAAGATATTTTATGTAAAGTAAGGTACAAATCCTTCCAAGTCAAGCAAAAACCATAAATTATCTTTAATATGGTGCCTGGCAGGGCACTTTTATATTTTTAATCACTTTCGGATTGTATTCCCCGCCGCTTGCGGGGGGTAGTTTATTAAGATTTTTTTTGTTTTTTGTGGTAAATGAATATTATGGTGTCGTAAAAAGTAAGATTTGTTCGTTATATGAGTATTTTTAGGATTCAGATTAATCCCGGCTAAATCGGAGAAGAAGCATATTTTATTATTATGGCAGAAAAGAGAAAAAATATAAAAGATTTTGAACATGTAGGCAGTCTTATCAATAATCTGCTGAAAACATGCAGGCATGAGTCTGATAATGAGCTGGTTAAGGTTTGGGATTTGTGGAGTAGCGCTGTGGGTGATAGCGTTGCGGAAAATACAATGCCTGCGGCATTCAAGGGGAGTCTTCTTCTTGTGCATGTAGTCAGCTCGACATGGATGCAGCATCTTCAATTTTTAAAAACAGATATTATAAAAAAAATAAATGATGCTTTGGGCAAGGATCTTGTCGAAGAGATAAAATTCAAGATTGGCCCTTTAAAATGAATAAAAAATGAGGGACTTAACAACAGATACTTTTTTTAAGGGCCGCCTGCAGGTCAGGCAGCCGCAAACCGGCTATCGTTTTTCAATTGATGCGGTTTTACTGGCTTGTAATATCAAATCGCAGCCAGGAGACAGTGTCCTTGATCTTGGAACAGGTTGCGGAATTGTTCCATTGATTCTTGCGTATCAAAATAAAGAAATAAAAATTTACGGTGTTGAAATCCAGAAAGAGCTCGCTGATATTGCTTTAATAAATGTTAAAGAAAATAATATGGAAGATCAAATCTCTATTATTTGCCGTGATATGAAAAATCTGAAACATGGTATGATTTCAGGCCCGGCGGATATTGTTGTGTGCAATCCTCCATTCAGGAAGCCGGGATCAGGAAGGATGAACCCTGATCTGCAAAAAGCGGTTGCCAGGCACGAAATTAAGATTAACCTGGATGATGTTATTTATACTGCATGCCGTATGTTACGAACTTCAGGAAAATTTATTATGATTTATTCTGCTCAGAGGATGATTGATATGTTCACTGAGATGCGCTCAAATTGTATTGAGCCTAAATTTTGCCGTATGATTCATTCAAATATTAGTTCAGAGGCAAAGCTTGTTTTAGTGGAAGGAATTAAAGGAGGAAATCCAGGCATAAAAACAGGCAAGCCTTTGCTGATTTATCAAAAAGACGGGTCTTATACTGATGAAGTAAAACTGATGATGGGTTGAGCGGTTAATTGGTCAGCATGTTTATAACCTGACCGGTTATTGCCTTAGGATGAAAATAAGTTGATTTTCTCGGCATTATCAGACCTTGACCGGCTATTTTACGTATCTGTTTAATTTTTGTTGGATTAAGAATAAAGGCAATATCGCATTTGCCTGAGGCAACATATTGGATTGCTTTTTCTTCACTGCTTGAATAGACAATAAGGTCTTCATTATTAAGCATTGACTGGTTAAAGCCAAGAATTTTCATTAGAACAAGATGTGTCAGAACCGTAACATCAAGGGTTTTCAATGAATCTGCAAGGTCTTCATTTATAACATTCTCCATGGCATTTGGTTTTAATGTCATCAGATAAAATTCCGAACGATTTCTTATAAATACACCGATTGCATTTTTGGAGCTGTTTGCTTTAAGGCCTGAAGTCAATTTTGACCCGGCCTCTCCTGTTTCTTTGCCTTTAAACGGAATCTTTTCTAGATTAAAATAATTTTCAGATAGTTGAATAAAGGAATCAAGCATTAAATCATTTATTCCTTTTAAAATTCGGTGGGCAGGAAGTATAATCAGACCTGGGTCCTCCATGCTGCAAAGATACATCATTACATAGTTTGCTGGATGATTATGGTTAAAATCAGGTGTTTTGCCTGATATCCAGTTTTTGTAGTTAAGAGCTGTTTCATATCTATGGTGACCATCGGCTATAAAAAGGGTTTTCTTTTTCATCGCTTCGGCCACATAGCAGTGAATAGAGCTGTCAGTTATGCGCCAGAGTTTGTGTTTCATTCCGTCTTTATCTGTAAAATTCATGTCAGGTTTTTTATTGCCGACACTATTTCTTAATGAATTCATAATAATATTTTGATCTGAATAAAGTGAAAATATTGGGCTGAAATTTGCGTGGCAGGTCTTTATAAGCTCAAATCTTTCAGCACTTATATTGGAAAAGGTTTTTTCATGAGGACGAATTATACCTTTATCAAATGGCTCAAGGCGGACCAGAGCGATCAGCCCGTAACGCGTAAATATTCTATTTCCCAGGGTAAAATCAGTTGCTGTAAGGTAAAAGGCCGGTGATTTATCCTCCACCAGTATTTTTTCTGAACGCCATTTGTTAAGCAGGCTTGCGGCATCTGAATGCCAATCGTTATTTTTATCCTTTTGCGCTGGTTTACCAAGAATCAGGCGGATAATATTATATGGATTTTGTTTATAATAATTTTGCTGATCCTGTTTTGATATAATATCATAAGGTGGTGTTATAACGTCAGCTATATTTTCAATTTTATCCTGATTATAAAGTGTTCCTCTAAAAGGTATAATTGTGGCCATTTTCCCCCTTTATGATTATTTGTTTAATTTAGACAGCGACAATAAAACGGATAAGTGTGTTTAAGTCAAATATTTATTGAAATATTTTTTTTGTGGTATATGTATGATCCCATAAAGATTATTGACATCAAGGAGTAAAAAAATATATTAAAACCATTTGCCACTGGAGAGGTTGCCGAGAGGTTGAAGGCCCCGCTCTCGAAAAGCGGTATCCTGTGAATAACGGGATCGTGGGTTCGAATCCCACCCTCTCCGCCATTAGGGTGGCCGCCATTTGAAAAAAATCTGACAGGATTAACAGGATGTTCAGGATTAAAATATGAAATTTCTTGTTTATTAACAGAAAAGAAAATTTTGTTTATCCGGTTGATCCTGTCAAAAAGCTTGTCTTTTAATGACCTGAATTGTTATTTTACAAATCTAAATTCCAGGAGAGATGTCCGAGCTGGCTGAAGGAGCACGACTGGAAATCGTGTGTGCTGCCAAAAGCGGTACCGAGGGTTCGAATCCCTCTCTCTCCGCCAAAAAACCAGACCACAGAGCACTTTGGATTTTCTATAATATATAAAAAAGCGGAGCGTAGCGACTCATTAACTTTAGCTCACTTTAGGGACTTTAGTCACTTGTAACTTCTTTTGTTTATCTGTGAACTCCGTGTGCTCCGTGGTTAAAATGGAATACTACCCATATGTCTTATATCGTTCTTGCACGCAAATACCGTCCACAAACATTTGAGCAGGTCGTTGACCAGGACCATGTCACACGTACTTTAACAAACGCAATTTTATCAAGCAGAGTTGCTCACGCAATCCTGCTTGCAGGTCCAAGAGGCACGGGTAAAACAACTGTCGCACGCATACTTGCAAAGGCCATGAATTGCGAAAACGGACCTGTTCCTGTTCCATGTAATAATTGCAGATTCTGTAATGAAATCATGTCAGACAGTTCGGCAGATGTATATGAAATCGACGGAGCATCAAATAATGGTGTAGAGCAAATCAGAACATTGCGTGAAAACATCAAGTATATGCCGGCATACAGCCGTTATAAAATATACATTATTGATGAAGTTCATATGCTTAGTGTCCCTGCATTTAATGCTCTTTTAAAGACTCTTGAAGAGCCGCCGTCCTATATCATGTTTATTTTTGCCACTACTGAGCCTGATAAAATTCCCGTAACCATCCTCTCCAGATGCCAGAGATATGATTTCAGACAGATAGACATTGAGTCGCTTTCCGGGCATATGAAAAACCTGTGCGTGAAAGAAGGTTTTGATGTGTCTGTTGAGAGCCTGGAGCTTATTGCCCGTGAGGCAGGCGGAAGCATGAGAGATGCATTGAGTCTTCTTGATCAGGTTGTTTCCTGCGTGGAGGGGTCTATAACTCATGATAAAGTTCTTGATATTTTAAGCGTTGTTGACAGAAAAATTATCTTTGATATTTCCGGTGCTGTTTTAGGCGGAGATCTTCCTGCGATTCTTGATATTCTGGAGGATGTTTACGCACGTGGTTATGAAATGCAAAAGCTGTATGCAGATATGGTTGAACAATTCAGGAATTTGCTTGTTGTAAAAATGGGAAAAAACATAAGCAAGCTTGTAAATCTTCCTGCACATGAGATAGCCAGAATGCGTGATCAGGTAAAGGATGTTTCACTGGTTTTTTTAAACCAGATTTTTGATGTTCTTTTTAAGGGAGAAGCCGGGATAAGGTTTTCAGCTCAACCAAAACTGGCAATTGAAATCCTGTTTATAAGGATATTTCAGATAAAACCGGCAATGTCCATTGATCTGCTTATTGAAAAGCTTGATAATCTTAAAAATGAATTCCATGAAAAAAAGAATCAGGGTATTTCTGAAAATCGCGTATCTTACGGCAGCCAGGAAACAGCTCATCCATTATACAGCGAAGATCAAAGTGATCAGGAAGAAGAAGAGCCTTCTGCGCAAGCCGGCGTTTCAGATATTGACAATCTTGACATGACATGGAAGAACCTTCTCGATATTTTTTTTAAAAACCATTCCGCGCTTGCTGCGAGCCTGGAAAAAGGCGTTTTGAAAAACCTGACAGACAAGAGCCTTGAAATTGAGATTAACGGCAACGGCTTTAGCATTAATAACATAAAACGAAGTAAAAATATGGCCATTATCGAAAAGGTATGTAAAGATTTTTTTGGGAAAAACATGAAATTGACTTTAACTGTTAAAGAAACCCCAGAAAATGATAAAAAGCAGAAAATAGAAAAGGAAAGTCGTTTGAGACAAGAGGTGTTAAATAATAGTCTTGTTTCAGATACAATAGAAATTTTTAACGGAAAAGTCTTGGATGTCAAGATATTATAGGAGGTATTTTTCATGAAAGGCATGGGAAACATGATGAAGCAGGCCCAGAAGATTCAGTCTAAGATGCTTAAAATGCAGGAAGAAATGGCTGACAAGACAGTCGAAGCAACTGCGGGCGGAGGCATGGTAGCTGTTGTGGCGAGCGGTAAGCAGCAGATTATGTCTATTAAGATAGAAAAAGAGGTGGTTGACCCTGAAGATGTTGAAATGTTGCAGGATCTGATACTTGCGGCGGTAAATGATGCATTGGCCAAAGCAAGTGAAATGGTTTCATCAGAAATGAGCAAGCTTACAGGCGGGTTGAATATACCAGGATTAATGTAACATGAGTTTTTATCCCTCATCCATTTTAAATTTGATTAAAAACATATCGAAGTTGCCTGGAATTGGTGAGAAAACAGCTGAACGTCTTGCAATGCACATATTGCATGCATCGCGCAGAGAGGCTGAACAGCTTGCGCACAGCATAATGGAAATGAAAGACAAAATAAAGCTATGCTCAAAATGTTATGGTTTGAGTGACAGTGATATTTGTAATATTTGCAGTGATCAGACAAGATCTGCCGATATATTATGCGTAGTGGAACAGCCTGCTGATATGATGGCAATTGAAAAATCAGGCTCTTATAAAGGATTGTATCATATTCTTAATGGAGTACTTTCTCCAATGGGCGGGATAGGGCCTGATCGGATCAGGATTAAAGAGCTTTTATTAAGGATAGAGAAGAATAATATCAAAGAGGTCGTGCTGGCAACAGGCACTAATGTCGAAGGCGAGGCAACCGCCTCTTATATCGGACAAATTATTAAAAAATATCCGGTTAAAGTTACTCGGATAGCCTCTGGTGTGCCAATGGGAGGCGATCTTAAATACGTGGATCAGGTTACCCTGAAAAAAGCCATGGAAACCAGGTGGGCGCTTAATTCTGGGGATTAATGCTATGAAAAATACCGAGATTTTTGATTGTAAAAAATGCGGTGATTGCTGCAAGGGATATGGCGGAACTTTTGTAACTGAGCAGGATATTAAAGCTATTTCTGCTTATTTAAAAACAGATCCAAAAACCTTTGTTAAAGATTATTGTTGCATGTCCTCAGGCAAGCCGGTTTTAGCCCAGCAGGAAAATGGTTATTGTATATTCTGGGATAAAATCTGCACTATTCATCCAGTCAAACCTAAAATGTGCAAACAATGGCCTTTTATCGAAGGTGTACTGATAGATATAAATAACTGGCAGATTATGGGCGGTTTATGCCCGGGCATACGCACAGACGCGCCTGACGATTTAGTTAAGGAATGTATAAGAAAAAAACTTTTAAAGTGACTTTTTTAAACACCCAACACCCGAAACTTAACTTATTATGATCGGAATATTTGATTCAGGAATAGGCGGCTTGACCGTCGTGCGTGCATTTACAGAGCATCTGTCAGGCTATGACATCATTTACTTTGGTGATACAGCCAGAACACCCTATGGCAACAAGAGTCCTGAAACAGTTGTTAAATATGCGCTTGAAGATACTGATTTTCTTTTAAACAAAGGAGCTGAACTCATTGTCATGGCATGCAACACAGCTTCGAGTATTGCAACTGCAAGGGTGTCTGAAACATATGATATTCCGGTTTTCGAGGTTATTACTCCCGCGGTAGAACTTGCAATAAAAGCTTCAAAAACTTTTAGAATCGGCGTTATAGGGACAAGAGCTACCATAAACAGCGGGATATATGAAAAAAAAATAAAGGAAATCAATGCTGACGCAAAGGTTTATTCTGTTGCATGTCCTCTTCTTGTGCCTTTGGTCGAAGAAGGATGGCTTAATAAGCCTGAGACACGAATGATAGTAAAAAAATATCTGCATCCATTAAAAGTCAGGCAGATAGACACTCTTATTCTCGGTTGTACGCATTATCCTATTTTAAACAGGATTATACAGGAAAAAATAGGCAAACGGGTAAACATAATAGATTCTTCGCTGGCTGTTGCAGACAGGGTAAAAAGTTTTCTGAATAATCACAGTGAAATAGAGGGGCGGCTCAGCAAAAAAGGAGATACCAGGTTTTTTGTGTCTGATATAACCAGCCAGTTTGAGAAGACGGCAAAACATATACTTAAAAAGACTGTTTCTCTTGAGCATGTACAAATTTGATGAATTCGTAAAAAGTAAGATTTGTTCGCTCTATGAGCATTTTTGGGATTCAAATTAATCCCGGCTAAATTGCAAGAACTCGGGCTAACGCCCTCAAACAGCTTGCAATTTTTAACGCCAGGCTCAATCCGAATCTTTTTCCAAAATTGCTCAATGTCGCTTACAAATGACTTTTTACGAATTCATTAAATTTAAACAATATGATAATATTTATGGAGTAAAAATATGAAAGATAAAAAAGGATTATACTATTATCCGTTTCCAGATAATAAAAATGTTCGCGCCTATGTCAGCAAATCAGAAGGCAGCGTCTGCTTCAGGCTCTGGAGTAAGGATGACCCTGCTTTGTGGAAGGACCATAAGTGGGTGCCTTATGAGGCAATCAAACAGGCAACCGGCATGTTCAAAAGCAAAGGTTTTGATCCAAATCAGACTTATGACATCAATGTCGCAAAAGCGCTGCTTGAAGAAAACAAATAATTTAAATTTATTATGATTGTTTAATACCCCGTCCATTTGCGGCGGGTTCATTTATTTTATATCAATATCGCAACTGTCTGTGAATGAGGATGGTTGTTTGATTTATAGCAGGTATCAAAGGTTTCGGTTAGATGATTTCGTACCCCAAACACCCTTCATGTGATGGTCAGGATGTATGAAGGAAAGCAGTTATCAAGCGTTTTGTTTGCAGAGATTTGTTGGCAAGAAAAACTTTCATGATTTCCATGGGAGTTTTTATATCACTTCTATTTTGTTTTAAGTTCCTTTTATAACTTCCTCTATCACGACAGTTACTAAAAGAGGTACTTCTAACAATACAAGAAACTACACCGCTTTCAAAAACTACCCACACATTTCCATAATTCCAATTGACAAGGTTATAACCACAATCGTCGGTTGAACGAGGACTACCAACAAGCGATTTAACTTCTGCCTGTGTCATTTCCAATTCAATATAATCTAAAACATTTTTGGTCTTTGTTTTAATCTGTGATGTAATTGTAATCTTTTTCGCTTGTATTGAATCAATTTCCTTAAAAACTACATTTGTTTCCTTACGCAGTATAAGTGCTTCAGACGAATCAGCCGAAGAAAGTTTATTTTGCAAATTTATAAATTTGCGTTCAAGTTCTTCTAATTTTCTTTGTTGCGCCTTAATTTTATTCTGAACACTCTTATCTTGGGTTATTGCTAATAATTGATTTTTTATTTTGCTTATATCAACATCGGCTTTTACTGATATATCGATAGCCATATTTTGACCAACAAACTTCCATTCTTCTTTTAAAGTTTCAATCTTCAATAATGCAGCCGAATATGTAATAATTTCATCTTTTGTTAATTGGTAATTCTTTACTTGGGTATAGCTTTCAATGTATGTACCGGTGTTTGTCAAGCTACTTGTCGCATTTTTTCATAATCGTTTTATTCAAAAAGAAACGCATTTCTTTAAGCCGCTTTATTAATATCTGTTGTCTTCTCCTTCTTTCTCCCGGGGTTTAGAAATACCTCTCTGGGTACATCCCAGTTTCGTGTTTTACGTGCCCAACGCATAGGATTCCTTTTTCTTGCCTCCTCATAAACTTTTTTCCTATATTCCAATATTTCTCGATCTTTTCCACAGTGTCGTAGATCTGGTGATACAAATTTCAAGTTGCTGTGTTTGTGTTCGTAATTGTACCAACGAACAAACTTAAGGACCCAATCTCTCGAAGCTTCGAGGCTTTCAAAATGCTTAACAGGATATCCAGGCTTGTATTTCAAGGTTCTAAATAAAGCTTCTGAATATGGATTGTCATTGCTGACAGATGGCCTGCTGAATGATGTTGCAACACCAAGGTTTTGGAGAGTTGCAAGCATTGTAGCCCCTTTCATTGGAGATCCATTATCTGAATGAAGTACTAAATCCTTTCCCGCAATTCCCTCAGATAAGTATGCCTTCCTTGCGACAACTGAAGCCAGGTCATCTGTCTGTTTTTCATAAACCTCCCAGCCAACAACTTTTCTACTGAATATATCCACAACCATGTATAAATAGTGAAAAGAGCCTTTTACTGTTGTTGGTAAATATGTAATGTCCCACGTCCAGACCTGATTCGGGCCTGTTGCCACATATGGTTCTGGCCTTACTACCGTTCGGGGCTTAGCTTTTCCTCTATGTTTTAACTGACCTTCTTCTTTTAAAATCCTGTAAAAGCTCGCTTCTGAAGCAATATAAATACCTTTATCAGCCAAGGATGGTACAATCTGACTCGGTGGTAAACTTTTATATTCAGGCAAGTTACATGTTTCTACAATCTTTGAACGTTCTTCGTTACAAAGTTTATTAACTGGAGTTTGTTTACAGTATTTGCGCTGATCTTCAATTATCTCAGAACCTTTATTCCAGCGTTGAAGAGTACGAATATTTATGCAAAGGAGTTCGCATGCTTTTTCTTTTCGTGCACCTGCCATACATGCTTCATTGATAAGGGATATAGCCATTTGTCTTTGTTTAAACATTATGAATTTTCCTCTGTATCCCCCCAGATTGCCCGGGCTTTTTTTTTTAACACCAACAAAGCTGCTGTTTCCGCTAACGCCTTGTCTTTACGATGTAATTCTTTCTCTAAACGCTTTGCTTCCAATTTCCACTTACGTTCACTACTTTTATTTTGCTTTATCGAAGCAGCACCTGATTTATTTCCACACCCGGCAATACAGTCTTGCTTCCACTGTTCAATCTCCGCAGGGTATATACCGTTTTTTCTACAATATTCACTTATTTCGGCTTCACTCATAGAAGCAGTTAATATAACAACATTAAATTTATCTTCGGATTTCAATTTGTTTGTTTTCGTTTTTGACACAATAAGTCCTTTTTTCTGACAATACTTATCTTTCCAATTCCCTAATGTAGACGAAGGGATACCTGCCTCTACTGATACGGATTTAACAGATCGATCAGGATTCGCCAGAATTTTCTGAACCATTGCTTCTTTAAATTCATCTGTGTATGTCGAATAGTTTGCCATTAATTCTCACCGTGCGCCACCTGCTCAAATTTTGTTTTTTTATTTTTCAAACCATGCGACAACTACCCTGACACAGGGGGGTACCTGCTTTTTCCAAAACATTCCGTTTAGCTTCAATAAAACAGAGGCGCCTGGCATCGTTTTTAGAATCATTATCCCCCATCAAATATACATGGCTTGCAAAGATTGTTTCGGTTTCAGCATAGGAGATACATGGAATAAGGATTAATACAAGTATTAAAAGACTGGCTTTTCTCAACATAGAATATTTCCTTTCAGACTATTCGATTTTAGTGATAGCCCGCCAACTGTGCAAATCATGAATCAAACAATTCTTATGCAGGGTTAATTGGCGTTGTTATGTTTTGAATATTCGTACCCATAACTCTTTTAGGTCAACGCCAATTCCTTGTATATTTGGAGTAAGAAACAAAATATCTTTATCTGACGACTTTGCCTCAGTACAGGCTTTGTACTCAAACTCAACATATAGATTGTTTTTCTTTAATAGAATATCCATTTTCTGAAACAGAGCATTGTCAATTTGCTCTTGAAAGCTTTGGTTATGAAGACCGCTCCGCGCTTGAGCAGATACAGCATCATACATACCACTTAGTTTTATTTTTTCTGCTTCTGAAATGGCCTGAAATAATGTTTTTGCCTCCGTAATTGGATCGGACAAAGTTTTTAAATCCAGCTTGCCAATATTTTCAACAATGAAGCTTCTAATAAATTTACTTCTTGCTTCGTACTCTGAGTAAAAGAATTCCGCCAATCTTTGCAGAGTAATACTTGAGATTAATATGCCACGAGAATTCATTTCTCCTTTTAACTGAGATGCTGAATGATTGATTTCGTTATCTCTTTCTGAGAATTCCAGCGCTGAAATCTCATTGAGATATCTTTTGAATTCTTTAAAAATCATTGTTTTCGCCAAGAAACATAAGTTATTATACAGTTTCTTACTATTTCCACAATCTTCGTGGATGTTGACCAAAATTAGTAAAAGACAGTTTTTTAGATGTATATTACAATAATTTGGATATTAAACAGAAAACCAGCTAACCCCATTGAAGGCTATCTCGCCAGAAGTTTTGAGTACAGATATCTTGCCAATATCCAAACATATCAATTGGTATCAAAAGATTGTGATGTTTTCATGATATTTAAAAGTACAGTCCTTAATACAGCCCTTTCCGGGAAAAAACAAGCTCCAACCTGATTTGGTTTTTTCAAAGACAATGAAATGACGAATCAGATCCAACAGGGTCTTCTTATCCAGCATGCCCTTTATCAGGGCAGGTCTGGAGCTGTTTGAATGCCGATCTTATGGTAGCGTTTTCATCAGCCGGATTTTTTAATTCAATGACCACCAAAGGCAGGCCATTGACAAAAAGAATTACATCCGGACGTTTGTTGACATTATTTTCGATGACAGTAAATTGATTGACAACCAGAAAATCGTTATTTTCCGGATTGTTGAAATCAATAAGCCATACAAGATCACCCCGGTTGTAGCCGTCCTGCTGATAGCCGACTTTTATTCCTTCAGTCAGCATCCGGTGTAAAGCTTCATTGTTGGCAATGAGTTCAGGGGAGTTTAGCCTTTGAATCTGTTTGATAGCATCTTAGCGGATATCTGATGGAATAGACGGGTTGATTCTGCCGACGGCTGTTTGCAGTCGCTCCGTGAGCAGCACATCTTCAAATCTTGCTCTTTACGGTGTGTCGCTGTCCGGGGCAATGGAAGGGGCGTAAATATATTGGTAGCCCTGCTTTTCAAGGAGTTCGATGGCAAATTTTTCAATTTCGGATTCGGTCAATTTTAGACATAATATTTATCATCCTGCCATTTTACGGGATTTGTTTGTATGTATTCTGATATTTGATAACAGGATTTTTCATTACGGATGATGTGTTCGTAATAATTGCGTTGCCATAATTTTTTGTTAAACCGTGGCCAATCATTATTTTTAACACCATCCATATATCGTTTTGTGGTTAATGTTTTAAACCGATGCACAATATCGAATAATGACATCGTAGGGGCAACCCCCTGTGGTTGCCCAATTTGTTGTTGCCGTTCATTGACAGGGCAGGCACAGGGGCCTGCCCCTACGGGTTTTGGGTTGGATATAATTTGAATGATTCCATGAACATGATTTGGCATAACAATAAATTCATGAATGTTAAAACCATGATAATAAACCGGTATTTCATGCCATACGGTTTTTATCATCATCCCTGCATCATTTAAAACCATTTCCCCATTTTTAATTTCCCCGAACACACACAAACGGTTTTGCGTGCAAATGGTTATAAAATATAATCCCGCCTGTGAATAATCATATCCTTTTAATCGAATGGAACGGCGGTGATGAAGATCAGGATCGTATTTCATGTTTTGTTTCGCGTTAATCCATTGTGATTCATGTTGGTTGGTGTAGGGGCGGTTCGCGAACCGCCTATATGAGAAGCATGTTTTCGGCTTCTCGCAACAGATCGTCTCTGAACCGGGGATGGGCAATGCTGATGATGGCCAGAGCTCTTTTACGAACGGATTTGCCTTTGATCCTGACAAGACCATATTCTGTGCAAAGATAGTCAGTATCCATTCTCGGAGTTGTAACCATTGTACCCTCTGCAAGACGGGGTACAATACGCGAAATTTGTTCTTTTTTGGCAGTCGAATAACAGGCCAGGATGGATTTGCCGCCCTTGGAATTACTTGCTCCCCTCACAAAATCAAGCTGCCCGCCGACTCCGCTGAATTGAGATTGATCAAGAAATTCTGCGTTACATTGCCCAAAGAGGTCCACCTCAAGGATCGCGTTTATAGAAATCATATTATCGTTTTTGCTGATAACAGTGGGGTCCAAAACATAGGAGGAAGGAAAGCTTTCCATGCTCGGATTATTATTCATGAAATCATACGTATGTTTTGTCCCGTAAGCACAGGTATAGACATGCTTTTCTGTGTGAATATTTTTTCTGCGACCTGTAATCACCCCTTGCTCAATAAGATCCACCATTCCGGGCCCGAGTAGTTCGGAATGAATCCCCAGATCTTTATGCCCTGAAAGATATGGCGTGACACCATTAGGAACACCGCCTATTCCCAACTGAATGGCAGCGCCATCGGGAATAATTTCGGCAATAAGCTTTCCTATCAGTGCGTCCTCCGGTTTTGGAGGTGGCGGGGGTATTTCAAGCAATGGGACATGGTTTTCCACTATGACATCAACATCGGTAATGTGAATCATGCCGCTTCCAAACACACGCGGCATATTTTCGTTTACTTCCACAATAACTTTTTTACTCGATTTTGCTGCTACAGATGTATAGTCATTATTTGTGCCAAAACTGAAAAAACCGGACTGATCCATCGGCGAAACCGTCGTAACTGTGACAGCTATTGTCATTTCTTCTTGAATTAACCTTGGTATTTGATGAAAATACACGGGCACATATTGTGTCAGACCGACGGTTACCAGTCCTCTGGACTTGCCGCTCACGAACCACGAATAGGACTCAATCACATCGCAAAGACCAGGCCTGCATATTGTTTCGGTAACATACTTTTGAGGATTACAGGAATAAACCTTGATATTTCTCAAATCTCCCGCCTCTGCCCTTTTGGCGATGGCGGAGAGAAGAGCCGGAGGTTCAGCAATAGTCATGCCGTGGATAAGAGTATCCCCATCTTTTATCAAACTCACCGCATCTGCGGGAGTGGTCAGTTTTTGTTTATATTCTCCAGAATATGTTTGCACAGGCCAGCTTCCCTATAAATAAAATTAATGTAATGATTCTTGCTCAAGTTTCGTAACCTTTTAATTAGCCAATCTTTTAAAAGGTGAGGGCCAAAATAAATTTGGCACCTTATGCCGCCTTTTTCAACAAACACAGTATCGTAAACAAGCCCATTCATGTCAATGGGAAATTTCTTCATCAGCTTTATTGGCAAAGAGTGGTGGAGTTAACTTCAAAGTACAACATGGCATTATCAATTTCAATTTCCATAATTTCTAATATAATTATCTCTTTTCAATTCAATTGAAGATTCCCTGTAGTTTTGTTGAGTTCTTGACATACAGCCACTTATCCAATAAAATAATGAAACGAGAAAATAATCCGGTAGGGAAGCTATAAACATTAAGGACGGGGCTTGCGGAAAGCAATTCAATCAGAGGACTAACAATGAATGGAAAATTTGCGCCAAAGATGAGTATCAGGACAAAGATACTGACACTGTTTCTGGGACTCTTTATATTCTCTTTCGGACTGGTGGGATACATCGCCTTTACCACCATAGAAGACATCGGTGGTTGTGCCGTAGAAAATAACATCAGCTTGGGGGAAAGCGCCATCACCGACAGCACAGATGCCCTTGAAAATCTGGGCGCACAGATAATAGAGCGTATCGCAAGGAACGTGGCCAGAGAGTGTGGCAATTTCATGAAATATCACCCCAATATGACAATTGAAGACTTTCATGCAGATGGCACATTAAGGGATCTGGCGATTCAGCCCGTCGGCGAAACGGGTTATACCTGCATTTATGAACAGCAGACCGGCATCATGAGGTTTCATCCCAATCCAAAGCTTATTGATTTCAGGATGGCGGGTTTAAAGGAAAAACTCCCGGCATGGTGGAAAATATTCGCGTCAAGCCTTGCAGGCTCGACTATAGGCGGATACTATGACTGGGAAGAGTTTGATGGCTCTATTCGCAAGAAATTCATGTATATGACCCCCGTCAAGGGAACACAATATATGGTGGCAGCCACAACATATATTGACGAATTTTCGAAACCTGTCGAGGAAACTAAAAAAAAGATTGCCGCTGTTACCCGCCAGACCGAGGAACGCATCCATAAGCGATTGCAGAGGATGGAAAAAATCTTTATCGGAATATTCATTATTATACTGCTGGCCGTGTTTGGCCTCACCTTTTTTCTCTCTCGCCTGATAACAAATCCGATCGTGGCGCTCAAAAACGGCGCTGCCGCCATCGGTGGCGGAAGCCTTGATCATCGCGTCGCCGTGAAAACGGGAGACGAACTTCAAGACCTTGCCGGCTCACTCAATAAAATGGCCGCCGATCTGAAGGAATATATGGAAGAATTGCGTGTCACGACCGCTGAGAAGGAGCGAATGACCAAGGAACTGGAAATAGGGAAAGGGATTCAGCAGAGTTTTCTCCCTGAATCAAATCCCGAAATTCCAGGAATTGAAATCGCAGCATTCAATATCCCTGCTCTCGAAGTGGGGGGCGATTTCTACGATTTTATACCCATCACGAAAGATCGATGGGGGCTTGTCATCGCGGATGTCTCGGGAAAGGGTGTTCCGGCGGCGCTTTTCATGGCCATATCCCGCACATTGATCCGCGCCCACACAACGCGAAACAGCACGGCTGTCAATGCCGTTACAGACGCAAACCGTATGATTTGTGAGGATTCCAAGTCGTGCATGTTTGTCACTCTTTTTTACGCAATCCTGGATTCAAAAAAGAAGACCCTGACCTACGTCAACGCCGGCCACAATCCACCCATGCTGTTTCGTGTCGGATCTGTAGATATAGCGCTCATGAAGGCAAAGGGAATCGCCCTGGGCGTCATCGAAGAGGTGGAGCTGGAGGAGGTGGAGCTCGAACTGAAGGAGGATGACATTGTGGTTCTCTACACAGACGGCGTGACCGAAGCAATCAATGAAAACCAGGAGAGCTTCGGCGAAGAAAGACTCATGAAAGTCATTCAAGAGAATCGAGATCTGCCGATGGGGAATATAATCGATAGCATCCGGGACGAAGTTATCACCTTTGCCGGAGATCAGCCGCAGTTTGATGATATTACATTGATGGCACTGAAGGCAAAGCAGGAATGTTGTGTCGAATATCCCCCGAAAGCCGATTGAAAAACCCGTATCTTTACCTCGTATGGCCGCTATTCAGTAAAAACAGCGGTATCTTTTATGCCAAGAAGGGCTCTGGCATCAGAATCAATGGATTGGAAGATGCCAAAAAGGCAGTTCCGGCCTTAATACCGTCCTTTCTGGGGGAAAACAAGCTCAAATCTGATTTGGTTTTCTGCAATTTTAGTGGGAGCGGAGGCGAAGGGAGACCTTTGAAAAATGTTCAATTTCGTTCAAGTTCAAGGAAGGCGACCAAATTTTAAATCAGGTTTAAACGTAGGAATACATTGAGTATTGCGAGGCTTAAAATTTGAGCCTGACGCAGTAATTGGGCAAAAGGGGAGGTTTTGCAAAGGTCTCGAAGGCGGGCGGGGGATGGGGACTAAGGGACAAGAGGAACGTAAATCTCCTGTTTCTTAGAGTGATGATTTAATGACTATAGACTCCATTTGATGGATGTGACAATCCGGTCATTATTACGCCACCTGCCGAAATATGTATCCAACGGCCCGTCAAAAAATTCAAAATCAAGGGTAAATACAAGCCTCGGCATAATCTGCAGGGAGGCTCCGGTTCGTTGGAAACGGGCATTGTCAGAAAGGGTAAAATCCGAGAGATAATGCAGTGAAAAATCATCAGTGGCAGTAACAAGGATCCCGGCTATAAGATCGTTCCTGCCGATGCGCGTATTTTTGGAACTCATAATGTAGTCAGTGGCATCCTGATCGGTCGTAATGATTTCGCCTGCATATTCAAGCAAAAAATCAATTTTTTGCAGCCCCAGACTTTCGGCCACATTTTCAATGGTATGAGAGAATCCTCCTACATAGTTAATATAACTCTCGTCATGATTATGGATGCTGTAACTGTAGAGCGCCTCTCCGTGGAATTCGGTATTTTTCCAGGTTGTGGAAAACCCTCCGGCCAGTTGGTACACATTGGGCGTGTCTTTGATGAGTGTCGCTGCAGTAGTATTTTCTTCCAGCTTGACAACCGGGTAAAAAGCTGGACCGCGGTAGGCCGATACAAAGGTGTCCCATAATCCCATGGATTTTTTGACGCGACCGAACCATCCCCAGTCTTCGGGGGCGTTTCCAGGCAGATCTTCCCTGACTGCAACGGATTTTTCGTTATCAATAACATCGGCAAACCGGCCATTTTCCAGAAGTTCCTCCATATAGTAATAAAGGAGTTCCTGCATCTCTTCGATCGATCCGGGAATAAGGTTATATGCGGACGAAAGGCTGTCTCCTGACGGAAGGTCGGAAACAATCCAGCGCGATCCGGGCTCCGGGATTTTCTTTTCCTGGTAAAATGGGAGAATCGCGCCTGTATAGACGGTATCCTCGCGTGAATAATTGCAGGTCAGCTGCCAGGAACCTATCTGAACCGGATTCACCGGATCGTTCAGGTCGGCGGACGTGTAGCGGTTGGCAGGTGAATAAAGTGTTGATATGCCGTTTTTAAATATTTTTTTCCCGATGCTAAATTCAAAGTCAGAGCTTGAAAGGTTCAGAAAGATCTCATTAAGCTCTGCGTATCTTTTTTGGTTATCAGGATCGGTCATGAAGTGGGTCACACCACCATAGGCGTTTGTTCGAGTTCCGGCCTCAAACCAGCCCGCAGCATGTAAATTCCACCAGTCTTTGCCTGCCCATGAGGACCAGTTCGCAAGCATTTTCCCGACAAAGCGGTCATCGTCAGCGTCCACATAAGTTTCATAAAAGTCAAGAGCCGGTTTGAAGAAAGATGATGTCCGAAGTTCCAGATCCGCACTGAAATGATCTACCAGTTGACCGGCAACACCCGGCGATGATTCAATCGGTGTTTTGTCCGTTTCCAGATAAGCGTCCAACTCGTTCATAATATCAGGATCACCGGCAAAAGTACATGCGGCCCATACGCCAGTGGCCAGAATAAAAACTGCGGCAACAATAAGCTTTTTCACTATTTCCTCCTATTTGGCATGTTCACGTAACACCCAGTTACTGACGACCAGTTGATCATTCAGGATTCTGGCGATATTTCTGAAGGCGCGACTTGCAATATGCGGGTAAAGGCTGTGCAGTCGATCCAGGCTCTGCCGGCTTAATTCAACAAATTTAATGTCTGTTTCGGCGCGGGTGCTGGCGGAACGGGGCAATTCGTCCAACACGGAAATATGGCCAAAAATATCGCCCGGACTGAACTGGTTATACGCGACTTCCATTTGAGTTTCGTCATTGATGCCGTATCGGCGCACATTGCCTTCAAGCAGAAGGAACATGCTGTCCCCCGGTTCATCTTCCTGGTAGATATGTTCGCCGCAAACCGCCTCCCTGATCTGTCCGAGAAGAACAATTTTTTTGACTTGCCACATCCGCATTCCCCTGAAAAATTCGGACTGCTCGATCACCTCTTTTCTCAGGTTCAGACTGAGGATGTCCCATAGTGTCAGCAGGCGTGTCGACGACAAAAGTATCGGGGTAATCAGTATATCGTTCAGGAATGCCACCAGCATGATGATGGCCGAAAGGATTCCAAAATGGATGATGGCTACAAAATTGGAAAAGGCCAGGACGATAAAACCCATCGCCAGGGCTATGGAGGTTGAAAAAACCGGTTGTAGCTCCGCTTTGAGGCAAAGCCGAAGGGCCTGTTCCTGGTCCTTTGTTTTATGCATTTCCGTGTTATAACGGGTCATTAAGTGAATGGTATCGTCTATCGATATGCCGATGGCTATGGCTGCCACCATGGCGGTCCCCACATTCAGAGGAATGGAGAAGATTCCCATAATGCCAAAAATCACGGCAACGGGGATCAAGTTTGGAATCAGGGATAGAAAACCCGCTTTTATGTTGAGAAACATAATCGACATGATAACAAAAATGATAAAAAGAAGCAGAGTGATGGACTTGACCTGTCCTTCGGCTATGGAATCAGCGGCACTAAGTGTCAGGATGCTGTTGCCAGTCAGTTCATATTTAAAATGCGGATTCAGCTTTGAATCAATGAACATCCTCAACTCCTCGATAGCCTTTTTCTGCTGGTGAGAAGAGTTCAGATTATGGCGTACCATGATGTTCAGCTCGCTGAAATCCGGTGTTACATACCGTTCCAGCGTATTATCTTCAACAAAAAGAAGGTATTGGGATATTTTTCCGCTGTCGATGGAAGCGTATACGAGGTCTGATCACCACCGCTCATTTCCCGATGAATGAGTTTAATCATATCCACCAGCGACACGGAAAGATCAAACTCACCTTTTTTCTTTATAAATTCCTGGATCACAGCAATCTCAGCCAGGTTTTTAGGGTTTTTGAATACTCCTTCGTACCCGCTCTTAATTCGGATAAAAAAGGTCTGGGCACCTGGCAGTTCCTGACTCATTTCGCTGATTCGTTGAACAACTGAGGAATCCTTTTTGAAAAGCCCCACAATATCATTATCGAGCTTGACACTGAGGCTGAATGCGCCGACAACGGCGGATAGTCCCAGGGTAATCCATAAAACGGTTCGCTTCCTGGCACTGACCAGATAGGTTATCCTGTCGGCCATGCGGTCGAAAAACAGGGAATGCCCTGATGCTTCCCGGGGCTTTTTTACCGGGCCGAA
>Ga0222665_1000489_pt1 | contig 23423 bp, 23 predicted proteins | sample AntAcemetagen653_FD_179853 | JGI IMG/M metagenome (GOLD analysis project Ga0222665, IMG submission 179853) | Saline water microbial communities from Ace Lake, Antarctica - #653 | ecosystem: Environmental > Aquatic > Non-marine Saline and Alkaline > Saline | place: Antarctica: Ace Lake...
AAATAGGTCGGTTGATTACAGCGAATCTATTGCCGCTGAGATTGACCGGGAGACCAGGAGTATAATCGATGATTGTTATCGCCGGGCCGAGGGGATTATAGCTGAGCATAGGGATACACTTGTGGCTATCGCCAAAGCCTTGCTCTCCTATGAAGTCCTTAATGACTTAGAAGTAAAGGAGATTATTGAGACGGGCAGACTGGTTAAGAAGATACCCCGGAAGAAGATACGAAAGACCAGGAAAAAGAAGCCCGCTCCAGCCGAGGAGAAGAAGGAAGGGAAATCAGATCTTCAAGCCGGTTTTTTTCCAAAACCAGCCGAAAATCCGGCTTCGTTATAAAACTTATCTTCTTAACTTTTTGGCCACTAAGACACAAAGAAAAGAACTAAAGGTTCAATAACCACGTCTCTTTTTATTTTATGGGTTTTTCTTAGTGTATTTGTGCCTTTGTGGCGATATTATTAAAATATTGAAGCAATAATGACACGGAGACCAGTCAGGGGACAATTTCAGTTTGACTGGACTGACCCTCAAGGAAAAGCTTTTCACCTTTCTCTGGGAAGAGAGACAGTAATAATGGGGGTTTTGAACCTGACCCCGGATTCGTTCTATGATGGGGGTTCATACCCGACCGTGGACGCCGCGGTCTCCCGGGTGCTGGCGATGGAAGAAGCCGGAGCGGGGATTATTGATATCGGTGGTGAGTCCTCCCGACCGGGTTCCCGGTCCGTCACGGCGGAAGAGGAATTAGAAAGAGTGATCCCGGTCCTGGAGCATTTGGTGAACCGGTTGAGGATCCCCATCTCCATCGACACCTGTAAAGCGGAGGTAGCCCGTTGCGCTCTGGATGCTGGCGCGCAGATTATTAACGACATCAGCGCGTTACGTTTTGATCCTGGTATGGCTTCCGTGGTGGCGGCTTCGACCGGGCCCTATATTATGATGCATATGCTGGGTACGCCCGGGACCATGCAGGATCGTCCATCCTACCGGGATGTTCTGGGGGAGATAAAGAAGTTCTTCCAGGAGAGAATAGAGTGGGCGGAAGGGCAGGGAATCGCCCCTGCCCGAATTATCATAGATCCGGGGATCGGTTTCGGGAAGACCCGGGAGCATAATCTGGAGATAATATCCAGCCTTCCGTCTCTGGCCGAACTGGGGCGGCCGATCTTGATCGGTCCTTCCCGTAAATCATTTATCGGGTCCATCCTTGGCCGGGAACCGGATGACCTCTTATGGGGAACCGCCGGGGCGGTAGCATCATGTATCACCGGCGGTGCCCGGATCATCCGGGTCCATGATGTCAGAGAGATGAAAGATTTAGCGGTTGTTATGGACAGGATATCAGGGGTTCGGTAATCAGTTATCAGTGATCGGTAATCGGTGAGCGAGGTTGCCCGGTGTCCTTTCCCAGATAACTGATAACCGATTACTGATTACTGTCTTTCTAAAGGGGCCGAGGCTGGGGTATAAAAATCGTATATTTTGAATTACGGAGTTAGTCTATACAATGCTGAGGATTGCTACAGCCGGGATTGAGATCACTCTTCTTATTATTCTGGTCTACTATCTCCTGGTCTTCATCCGGGCGACCGGGGCGGTCCAGGCACTGAAAGGCATAGCTCTGCTGGGATTGGCTTTCGGCCTGGCCAAGCTGATCCATCTAGATGTTCTCTTCGCGCTCTTCTCCCGCTCCTTCTCCTATCTTTTTCTGGCCCTGGTAATTATCTTTGCCCCCGAACTTCGCCGGGCTCTGGCCGAACTGGGCCGCCGACGGATATTTTCCAGCGCCTCAATCGGAGACCGGGTCATAGAGGATGTGCTCTCCGCGGTAATGGATCTCGCCCGTAAAAAGATTGGAGGCTTGATAGCAATCCAGAGAGATATCGGTCTTGGGGTTTGGGTTCAGTCCGGGGTCTATATGAATAGTGAGATATCGACTAAACTTCTGACCAGTATCTTCCAGCCATTCGGACCTCTCCATGACGGTGGCGTGGTCATTAAAGGGGATAGGATCATTGCCGCCGCCTGCCTCTTTCCCTTCTCTCAGAAGAGATCCGCGACCGCTGGTCTGGGGATGCGCCATAAAGCCGCCTTAGGTCTGGCGGAAGCTTCGGACGCGGTGGTGATTGTTATCTCGGAAGAGAAGGGGACCATATCGGTAGCTGTCCAGGCTAAGTTGATTCGGGATCTCTCGGAAGAAGAACTGAGAAAGCTCTTGAACGAGAGCTTGCATCATAAACGGAGTCAAAGATGATAGCTGTACTGAAACGCTGGTTCGGTCATAACCCTTTCTTGAAGATAATGGCTCTGGTCATCGGGATAGTGGTATGGATTATCGCTTCACGCTGGGTCTATGAGACCACTACTTTGATAGTGCCTGTGGAATTAAAACTGGCTTCGGGGATGATAGTGACCGGTATCACCCCGCCTAAAGTTATAGTTACTCTGGAATATCCCCGGGAGTCGCACGATCTGATCGAAGAGGGGAAGAGCGAGCTCAAGTTGATCCATGATCTCACCGGGAACCAGACTCCCGGTAGAATTAACTTCGAACTTCAGGATGATGATCTTACCCGCCCCTCTCGGTTCAGGGTGATATCCGTGAGCCCAGCCCGCATAACGGCCGATATCGACCACCTGGTGGAGAAGGTACTCCCGGTGAAAGTAGTTTACCGGGGCTCCCCCCGCCGCGGATATCGCTTGGCCGGTCAGCGGGTAATTCCTCCTGAAGTTAGGGTGCCCGGTCCGGAGACTATGCTTAAAGAGATGACGGAGATTGAGACCGAACCGATCAATATAATGGGGCGTGAGATTACCTTTGATACTTCGGCTATTCTCAAGCCGCCCAGCCGGTTTGCCCCCGGGAAAGAACAAAGAGTAACTGTTATCGTTATTCTTCGCCCGGAGTTGCAGCAGAGATCATTTGAGGGGGTTGGAGTAGATTTCCTCAAAGACTTATCTGGGTCCGATAATATTCAGGTCCTTCCTAGAGAGGTTAATCTCCATCTGAAGGGTCCAACAGCTGTGATGGAAGCTTTGACCGTTGATGATCTCCGGGTCTATATCGATATTGTCGGCCTCAAGCCAGGCACCTGGGAACTCCCCCTCCGCACGGCCTTCCCCTCCGGAGTCATCCTGGACCGGGCCGATCCCGATATCATCAAGGTCACTCTTGAGCCCGGTCATGACAGCCTTCTGGTACCCGGAACGGTTTTGAAATAACCCGGTGCGCAGTTAGATATATGTTTTATTCCGAGATTGCCCAATATAATCCGTTAGTCTTTTTTAAAACTAAATTAGTGCCGCAGGCACTAATTTAAGGAGTGATAAAATGATAAAACTGGGAGTTAATATCGATCACGTCGCTACCATCCGGGAGGCCCGGAAAGGGAAGGAACCCGATCCGGTCTGGGCGGGAGCGCTGGTAGAATTGGCCGGGGCGGATATTATTACCATTCACCTCAGAGAGGACCGGCGCCATATCCATGATAGGGACCTCAGACTTCTGAAGGAGACGATCCAGACCAAGCTTAACCTGGAGATGGCTGGTACGCCGGAGATTGTCGGAATTGCCCTGGAGGTCTGCCCGGAGAAGGTGACCCTGGTCCCCGAGAAACGGGAAGAGGTGACGACCGAGGGTGGGCTTGACGTCCGAGGGAACCTATCGGCACTCAAGGAGACGGTGAAGAGGTTTCAGGATGCCAGGATTCTGGTCAGCTTCTTTATCGATCCGGTCGAGGATCAGTTAAAGGCCAGCCTGGAAGCGGGTGCCCAATTTGTTGAACTCCATACCGGTTCCTATGCCAACGCGGTGGGAGAAGAAGCCGTCGGCCGGGAACTGGAAAAACTGATGACCGCCGCCGAACGGGGAAAAGAGCTGGGATTGAGGATCAACGCCGGCCATGGTTTGAACTACTTGAACGTAAAACAGGTTCTCCCTCTCCCCAATCTGGAGGAACTCCACATCGGCCACAGCATCATCTCCCGGGCGGTCTTCGTGGGACTTGATCGGGCGGTAAGGGAAATGACGGCTTTAATCCGAAACTCCTGATGCCTGATCAGGTAATGTAGCCGCCCTCGTTCTATCATAGTAATTTTGTGTGGGTTTTCAAATTTTACCCAGGAGATTATGTGATTGTTATGAAAATACATGTTCCGGGAATTAAGAAGGGCGATGTTTTGCTTTACGCGCTCAGTACCTGCCAGTGGTGTAGAAAGACCAAAGATCTACTGAGTGAATTAGGAATTGACTATTATTATGTATATGTTGACCTAGTAACCGGCGATGACCAGAAAAAATTGGTGGAAAAGCTGGGTCAATTTAATCCCGCCCTCAGTTTCCCTACAGTGATTATAGATGAAAGGGATACCATATTAGGTTTTGATGAGGACAAAATAAGGAATAAATTCAAATAATGAAAGATAACCGGAGCAAAGAAGAACAAATAGAAAAGTTATTCAAAAAACTTGACACTGATGCGGGCTCATCGGGATATAATCTGAATCCGGATACTTCTTTTACTAAAAGCCTGGTCAGGGGACTTCTGGTAAATCAGGAAAGATATGGATATCAGTCATGTCCCTGCCGGTTGGCTTCCGGGATCAAGGAAAGTGATCTGGATATCATATGCCCCTGTGATTACAGGGATATGGACCTGGATCAGTATGGGTTGTGCTATTGCGCCCTTTATGTTGATGAAGATATTAAATCGGGGAAGAAACCGGTGAAACCAATCCCGGACCGCCGGCTTGATAAAAAAGAGTTTAAGATTGGAAATGGAAATATGGGGAGAGCGACCAATTTAAAATACCCGATCTGGCGATGCAAAGTCTGTGGATATCTCTGTGCCCGGGAAAAAGCCCCGGCGGTCTGCCCGATTTGCCAGGCCGAGAGAGAAAGGTTTGAAATATTTATAGATAAAGATTGAGCAATGATTCTGGGAATTGGGATAGATATTATCGAAGTCAAGCGGGTGGAGAAGCTCCTGGAGAATCGGGGGGAGAGTTTCCTGAATCGGGTCTTTCTTCCGGAGGAGATAGAGTACTGCCGGGAGAAGAGTTATCCAGCCCAGCATTACGCCGCCCGCCTCGCGGTCAAAGAGGCGGTTATGAAAGCCTTCGGCGAGGGTTGGACCGAGAAGATCGGCTGGAAGGATATCCGGGTTACCCGGACCCAGAAAGGTCAGCCCGGGGTTGAGCTGCTGGATAAGGGGAAGAAGCTGCGGAAGGAGAGAGAAGTGGGGGAGATTCTTATCAGTCTCTCCCACGCAGATAACTATGCGGTGGCTCAGGCAATTATTCTCCCCCAGGGAGAATAATTCACAAATTAAAGATACCATTATGAAGGTAGTTACCCCTACCCAGATGCGGGAGATTGACCGGAGGTGTATTGAGGATCTGGGAATTCCCGGCCGGGACTTGATGGAACGGGCCGGAGCGGCCGTTGCCGCCGAAGTGGAATCAATTATTCTCCCGGATCGATCTGATCCCCTAGTTGTTCTCCTGGCGGGAAAAGGCAATAACGGCGGGGACGCTCTGGTAACGTCCCGTCTGCTGGCGCGGAAGAAGATAAATACCTTAACATTTCTCCTGGCCCAAGCCCCGGCCTTGCAGGGTGACGCAGCGCTTAACCTTGACCGCCTGATCCAGTCTCAAGCCCCCCTGAAAGAGTTGATTTATGAATCCGAACTCAGTGGCCTGAGGGAAAGTTTGGCCCGGGCGAATATAATTGTGGACGGGATCTTCGGAACCGGATTTAAGGGGCCGGCCCAGGGAATAGCCGCGGAAGTAATTAAGCTGGTTAATCAGACCGTCAGCGCCCGGCCGGGGATCCGGGTGATCGCCATTGATATCCCATCCGGTCTGGATGGTGAGACGGGGAAAGTCGATGGCGCGGCGATCCGGGCCGACCGGACTGTAACGATGGGGCTTCCCAAGACCGGTATGGTTCGGGGGGACGGTTTAAACTGCTGCGGACGGGTTATCGCGGCTGATATCGGGGTGCCCTCGGCTGTAATCGATGAAGTCTCCGCCGATCTGGAACTGGTAACCGGAGCCGAGTTGTCCGGTCTAATCCCGCCCCGTCTCCAAAACTCCCATAAAGGAAGTTATGGCCACCTCCTGATTCTGGCCGGTTCTCCTGGGATGACCGGCGCGGCCGCACTGTCATCTATGGCTGCTCTGCGGGCCGGAGCCGGACTGGTAACACTTGGGATACCGGAGAGCCTCAACCCCATTCTTGAAGAAAAATGTACCGAGGTTATGACCATCCCTCTCCCGGAGACTTCAGCGGGAACCCTCTCACCTGATGCCCTTCCCCCGATCTTCGACTTCTGCCGAAAGATAGATGTTGTCGCGATAGGCCCTGGTCTTTCCCGGAACTCTGAGACCGGAGAACTAGTGAAGGATTTGATAAGATTATGCCCGGTTCCGCTGATAATAGATGCCGACGGGCTGAATCTGATCGCGGATGATCTCGCGGTTTTAAAGGCTGCTCCCTCTGAATTAATCCTCACCCCGCACCCCGGTGAGATCTGTCGTTTGACCGGGTTGACAAAAGAAGAGCTATTCGCGGATCGGGAAGGAACTGCCCGGCGTTTTGCCCGGGAGAATAATCTGATACTGGTCCTGAAAGGCGCCGGGACATTAATTGCCTCCCCCGAAGGTCCCCTGCGAATCAATTTGAACGGAAACCCAGGAATGGCGACCGGGGGAACGGGTGATATACTCACCGGCCTGATTGCCGGGTTTATGGCCCAGGGCATGAAAGGGAGCGCCGCGGCTTGTCTGGGGGTTTACATCCATGGCGCGGCCGGAGATCAAGCCTCGAAAAAAGTTGGTCAGATCAGTCTGATAGCCTCAGATTTAATACAAGAGATTCCATCCGTATTAAATAAGCTATTCGTCTGGAATAATCGGTAGCCGCAAAGAACTAAAATTGATAAAAGTACCCTCTACCTTGGCCCCAATTAAAAGCGAATATCGAATATCGAACACCAAACTCCGAATGTCGAAGTTGCTTCGCCTTGGCTTGTTTTACTTCGATATTCGCCCCCCCCCACTCCCCACTCCCCACTGTCTACTGCCCATTTCCATTATCTTTCTCACCGAATTCTTCCATAGTCTCTCCGGGCCAAATTTTTTTTCTCCTTCCGATACTGGAATATGATGGCCATTGGCCCGGCCGGAGATTTCAGGTAAACGGTTAATATCCAGAATCTCCCGTCAGAGGAGAGCTGGGGTGGGATGATGGATTTAATCCGACTGGTATCCACCACACTGCCGTTGAGGTCATGGAGTTTTATATCTTTTGCCCATATGTGAGATTGAGCTGTTAACCCAATGACGGCAATACAAAATGCTACTATGCAGATTCTTGATAATATTTTCACAACATTCTCCTGGATAAGTTAGAGCTGAAAGTTCTAGCTTATTTCCGGTAATACTTAAGAGCTTCCGGCATCATCTCCTGGATGGCCTCGATCCGATCTTCCGCTACCGGATGGGTAGATAAAAATTCAATGGAATTGTTGCCGCTCTGGGCTTGCATTCTTCTCCAGAACTCAACTGCCTTCCTCGGGTCATACCCCGCCCGGGCGGTTAAGATTAAACCTATTTGGTCAGCCTCATATTCATGGGTTCTGCTGTAGGGGAGTATAAAACCAATCTGCGCCCCCAGACCAAAGGCGGTATACGCGAGTGCCTGGGTCATCTCCGGTTCATCTTCCAGAGCCAGAGCGAGTGCTGTCGAACCCAGTTGAACTAACAATATCTGGCTTAATCTCTCATTGCCGTGCCGGGCCAGAGCATGGGATACTTCATGACCCATCACTACCGCTATTCCGGTTTCGTCTTGAGCATAGGGAAGTATCCCGGTATAGAACGCGATCTTTCCACCGGGCATGCACCAGGCATTAACCATCTCATCATCCCTGATCAGGTTAAACTCCCAGTTGAAGTCATTCATCAATTCGCCCATACCTTCATCTCTCATAAACTCCTCCGCCGCCGCGGCGATCCGCCAGCCCACTTTGCTCAAGATCGCCGCATCATCCGTATTTCTTATTACATCCGATGCCGAGAGAACTTCGCGATAGGACGCCACACTCATCTTAAGGATTTCACTGTCGTCGACCAGTGACAGCTGAGAACGGCCCGTGTAGGGGACCGTAGAGCAGCCGGAAAAGATCAATAGTAAGGCGACCAGGGGAAAGAAAAGATGGAATTTTATTTTATTCATGGAAGGACGATACTACAGAAATTTGCGACTGAAGGGAGCTAATTTATTATTTCGCGGTTAAACCCGCCTTAGAGAGAGAGACCAACGCCCAGCCCTTGAGTATCAGTGTGACTCCAATAATTGTACCGAGAAACCAGGCGGAACTCCAGGGCCATTGCCGCCAGATAAGAGTAGCCAGGAAGACGGCCACAATACCGCTGAAGAGCACCCAGCCCCGGGGGGCATCAGAGGGGAGCTGGAAGAAGGTAAAAATCTCAAAGATGCCTTCCATGAAGATCAGCATCGCGAATACCAGTGTAAAAAATTCCAGAGCCTCTCCCGGTTTATCAATGAGTATAATTCCAGCGATTAGAAAAATGATCCCGCTCAAAATTCCGAAAAATACACCTTTCCAGTTCCGGGTCGGGATGGCGTGAATGATATGGGATAACCCGCTGATTATCAGGGCTATTCCGATCAGTAAGACAACGGCCAGTTCGGTGACAATCGGAACCAGTATCGAGAATATACCCAAGATAATCAGGATGATCCCCAGAATTTTGAACCACTTTAAAGACTCAGATATTTCCTGCATGGAACTTTCCTCCTTGTTATTGCCACTAAGACACAAAGGAAATACTTTTAAACAATAATAAACCTGTTTAATTTATCTAATTTAATCTTAGTGCCTTTGTGGCTAATTTAGTTAGATTATATATCAGTAAACAGATAATGCTCCACCTCGGTGAATGTGGAGAAGGGGACGAAGGGAATCTTCTTTTCCCGGCAATACTTTTCCAGGCGCTGCCGGCCGAAGACAAGGTCGGCGACATGGGCGGCCGGAGTGTCGCTGTAACCGTTTCCGGCAAACGCGACAAATGCTCCTTCCTGTTGGAGTTCCCGGATAGTCTCCGCTTTGCCGATCAGGCAATTGGTATGCCGGAGTTCCCGGTGTTCCCGGAAGGTGGGGATGAATTGACCGTCCTTGATCTCCGCGTGATGACAGATAACATCTTCTTGCGCGAATCCCAGATTCCAGAGTTTGACCAGGTATTCAAGGTAGATATCGAAACCGTTGGAGACGATCATCGATCGCGCTCCCTCCACGGTTAACCGTTCGTGAAGTTCACGGAAACCATCCCGGAGCATGGCTTCTCTCCGTAGAAACGAGTGAATATCTTCTAGACTTCCTCGGAAATGTTCCGCCATCCCCAGATAAGCCTCTTTCAGGCTGATCTCCCGGTCATGGTAAGCCTGGTGCGCTTCCCAGTATTTCGGGTGGGCATAACGGGCAAAGAGTCCGTCAAAGATATCCTCTTCGGTAATAGTCCCGTCGAAGTCGAATACCATGGTGAACGGCTTGCCGCCGGTGTCTATTTTGAGGGGCATAATGATTCTGACCTCGGGTGGTTCAGGTGGATCGCAGCCTCAGTCAGCCAGGATAACGAATAGAGTTATTTTTTCTTTTTAGCCGTGGTCTTTTTTTCGGCCGCTTTTTTCTTAGCCACGGATTTTTTCCCGGCAGTCTTCTTGGCCATTACTTTTTTCTTCGGAGCGGATTTCTTCCGGGCGGCCTTTTTCGGCGCCGCTTTTTTTACGGCGGCTTTTTTGGCCACTGCTTTCCTGGCCGTCTTCTTCGTTGCGGCTTTCTTCGCCGCCGGCTTGGCCTTCTTCGCGATTCTTGCCGCTTCCGCCCAGGTGACCATGGGGCTGTCAGGATAGCAGCACCAGATATCGCTCACCGAAATTCCGCCATCGATGATGACAATCTTCCGCCCGCAACGCAGGCAGACCAATTTTGTCCCTTTTCTATGATTAGCCATAACAATCCTCCTTCAAGAAAGCTGGTTTAAACCTCTGCCGTATTTCCAGCCCGCCGGGCAGTTTTATAAAATAGGTTCTCAGTCGTATTGTATTTGTTCTACGCGGAAACTACACCGGTAACCTCGGGGACCTCTTCCCGGAGAACTTTCTCCACCCCGTGCTTGAGCGTCATCTGGCTCATGGGACATCCCCCGCAGGCGCCGGTCAGCCTGACCTGGACCACCCCATCCGGGCTGATATCAATAAGTTCCACGTCCCCGCCGTCCGCCTGTAAAAATGGACGGACCTTATTTAAAGCTGCTTCTACTTTTTCTCTCATTCAAATATACTCCTTCTGATTACACACGTTTATTGAAATACAGATAATCTTATTTTTTTGAAGAAAAAACAAGATTATCCGGTTGGATGAACTCTGTTAATTCGAGATTGTAAGCATCAAATCCGAGTAACGAAATAACAAATCCGGAAAGTCCCCCCGCGTCCACCGCGATATCAGCCTTAACAATACCAACCCCGGATGCCAGCCACTGGGTGGAAGAGGTAGTAGTCCCATCATCGGAGGTAGTGGAGATATGGACATTAAGGCATCGGTAAGTTCCGAGGGGAACCGTGATATTCTCCCACCCCACGATCTTACCCGTGACCACGCTGTTAATCACGTCATCATCCACCAGCTCTTTCCCCTTCCAGATCCACTCCTCTCCGATTGAGACCTTGAGAGGAAAACGGAGGAGGGAGGGGAGATAAGTCCGATGGTCGGAAGTAAGCCAGGTGTCCATCTCCGCTTCAATCAGGATGAGCCCCTCCGGGGTGAGGCGGAATACCTGTTTTATGTCCAGGGGAGATGATTCGGAAGTTACCGTATATTGATTGCCTGTCACGGTGGCCCAGGATGTAACCTCCCCCAGGTTGGAATCATATTTCCATTTAAGACCGTCCACCAGCGGAAAATTGTCGAGGATGGATATCTCTTCTTCCGCTGTCCCGGCCGCGGCTGAAGGTTCTCCGGGGGTAGGCCCCGGATCTTTCCCGGCGGGAGCGGGAGTGATACCGATAATAATTGCTAAGATGGTTGCTGTTAACATAATTGGATATTCCTTGCATGTCCGCCGTAGCCTTGGCGGAGGTTGATTGAATATTGGATATTCGGAACCCTTTTCTTATTCCCTATTCCGCGGTCAGTGACCGCGGCTACAATGACCTGGCGTTGTCACGTCCTGATTTAAAGTTGTCACTTTTTCTGGTTGCACTACCCCGACCTCGGCCCCTTTTGCAGTCCACGAATTTTACCCCGCGATGACCGAAGGTCATTTTGCGTGGTACACGAATTTCCACGAATTGCTTCCCTCGTAGCGAAGCGGAGACATCGAACATTTATGTGAGATGCCTTGCCTCGCCCGCTTTTAAGAACTACTAATTTCGCCCCCGATTACAACTTCGGGGCGGAGAAATTACGCGAATTTGAAATGCCGTTGAACAGCCTGCCCGCCATAGTGCTTGCATCCCGAACTTGATTCGGGGCTTTAGCGACGGCTGGTCCTTGGTCATTGGATATTCCTTGCATGTCCGCCGTAGCCTTGGCGGAGGTTGATTGGATATTGGATATTCGGAACCCTTTCCTCATTCTCTATTCCGCGGTCAGCGACCGCGGCTACAATGACCTATCCACTCCCCTATCCCTGTTTTCCCCATTCCCTACTCAATTACCGGCGGCACCTTAAACAACCCATCTTTCTCCTCCGGTGCATTCTTCAGCGCTTCCGACTGTGTTAACCCCTCGCGAACCCTATCCTCTCGCAGAACATTCTTGAGTGACAGGATATGGGCCAGCGGCTCAATATCGGTGGTATCAAGCTCATCCAGCTTATCCATATAGACCAGGATATCATTGAGCTGATCCCCTAGCCTTTCCTTCTCATCAGAAGAGAGACCGAGCCGGGCCAAGCCGGCGACTTTCTCTACATCCGAGATGGTAATCTTCTTTTCTGTCATAACGGCACCTTAGTACCAATATAGATCTTACTTAAAAAAAATATTTAGAAATATTATATAGAACAATGAATTAATTCACCACGAAGGTCACGAAGTACACGAAGAATTTTTGAGAAAATAATAAATATTTAGATACTTTGTCAAAGAACTTCGTGTTCTTCGTGGTTTTAATTAGCTGGATTTTAACGTTATCTATAGAGTATTCGCCAGACGGATATAATCTTCCACTGAAAGCTGCTCCGCTCTCCCCTTTGGGTCAATCCCGACCCGGAGACAGGCCGCGACAATTTGGTCTTCACTATAGCCCAGTTGCCTGTCAGAGGCCAGAGTGTTTTTCAGCATCTTCCGCCGCTGGGCGAAGGCCGACCGGACCAGGTTTTTCCAGAGAACCGGGTCGGCTATCTGAAATTCACTCGCAGGGAAAATTTTAAACCGGAGAACAACTGAATCAACCCCGGGCCGGGGAAAAAAACAGTTCCGGCTCACCGGCGCGACAATCTCCACATCGCTGTAAGTCCGGCAGAGTACACTCAGCCGGCCGTATCTCTTACTTCCGGGCGGGCTGACAATCCTCTCTCCCACCTCCCTCTGCACCATCAGCACCAGGTTACTGAAATTAATCTCTGATTCCAATAATTTTACCAGCAGAGGTCCGGTTATTGAGTACGGCAGGTTAGCGACAACTTTAAGCCCGGCCGGAGGTGTTATATCACTCCGGAGAGAAGAGGCCAGAGCTTTTAAATCGGTCTTGAGAAAGTCCCCCTGAATAATCTCCAGATTATCATATTCAATGGCCTGTTCTCGCAGTATTCGGACCAACCCCCTATCCCACTCCACCGCGACGACCTTCCCCGCCAATCGGCATAATTCAATAGTCAGAGCCCCCGGCCCGGGACCGATCTCCAGCACCATGTCTTTCCGACTGAGATCGGCCGCGCGCAGGATCTTATCAGCCACATTACGGTCGATGAGAAAATTCTGCCCCCGGCTTCGCCGGGCAAAGATCCCTTCCTTCAATAGAATATCTTTGAGATAGACCGGGCTAAAGAGGAGATTATCGCTCATCTGGGGTTACACGCTATTAATTTCAAACCACGAAGGACACGAAGGACACGAAGAAAAACACTGAAAACCTCTATATTTGTTTCAGATTATTTCAAATTTCTTCGTGCTCTTCGTGTCCTTCGTGGTTAATTACTCCATTGCTATTGGAGGTCAACCGGCAGGCAGTCTCGATAGCCTCTATCATTGAACGGGGATCTGCCCTGCCCTCTCCGGCTATATCGTAGGCGGTTCCATGATCGGGTGAGGTCCGGACAAACGGCAATCCCAGGGTAATATTTACCCCTCGATCAAAGGCCAGCATCTTCAGGGGAATCAAGCCCTGATCATGGTACATCACCACCGCGACATCATATTCACCATGAACCATCTTATAGAAGAGCGTATCCGGGGGGAGCGGTCCGGAAACCACTACCCCTTCCCTCCGGCACTCTTCAACCGCCGGAGCGATAATCTCTATCTCCTCCCGCCCGAAAGCGCCCCCTTCCCCGGCGTGAGGATTAAGACCGGCGATCGCGATTCTCGGCTCCCCGATCCCGAATCGATGCATAGCATCACGGGCCAGATAAATCTTCCTGACGATCTCCTCTCTGTCAAGAGACGAACTCACCTCATCAAGGGGGATATGAACGGTTACCAGAACCACCCGGATATCCCCTCCGATCAGCATCATGGCATAGTTCTCAGTTCCGGTGAGATATGCCAGGTAATCGGTATGACCCTGGAATTTATATCCGGCCCGGTGAATTCCCTCTTTATTGATAGGACCGGTAATCAGAGCCGAGACCTCTCCCTTCCCGGCCAACTCAACTCCCAGGTCTACGGAGTTCATCGCGACCCGGGCCCATCCGGCATCTATCTTTCCCGGAATGGGAAGCTTCTCCGGCGCGCCCTCAACTTCCAGAAGACGGATCTCTTTTCCGCTCCAATTAATACGGTTAAAGTCCCGATAAACTTGAAGAGGAATATCAATCCGGAGGGAATGAAGGAGGGAGAGAAAGACCCGGGAATCGCCAATAATCAGAGGAGCACAGCGGTCGGTTACTTGGGGAGAAACAATCGCCTTCAGGACAACCTCCGGTCCTATCCCGGCCCCATCCCCCATGCTGATGGCTACTTTATTCTTCAACTATCGATATACGCCCTGGATCTTAACTCATCGATCCATTTGTCGTAACGCCTCTGGTACTCCTCCTGAAATAGCTGATCCTCTATCTCATCCCAGAGATCTTCCAATGGTTTCTGATATGCCTCTTTTTTCCCGGTACATTTTAGAATATGATATCCAAGATCCGTCTCGATAATCCCGCTGTTCTCCCCAACCTTCAGTGAGAAGGCCGCTTCATCCAGCTTGGGGCGCATCTGATCTTTCTTATAGTAACCAAGATCACCGCCCTGCTCTGCTCGCGGACCCTGGGAATACTTGCGGGCCAGTACAGCAAACTCAGCTCCACCGCGCAACTCGTCCAGAATCTTATCCGCCTGTCGGCGGACCGAGTCATTGTCGCTACCCCCCTCAGGAGCAGACAATAATATATGGCTGACCCTTACCATCTCTCCATCCCGGTATTTATCCCCATGATCCCTATAATAGGTCATTATTTCCTCAGGGGATATATTTATGAACCCGCCGATCTTCTGATATCTTAAAGCCTGGACTTTATACTGATCTTCCAGATTTCTTTTATACTCCGCCTCGTCGAGACCTTCCATTCTCAAAGCCCGATCAAACTCCTCCCGGGTTTCGAAACCGGTCCGGGCCTTATCAAACCGTTTCTCTACTTCCATCTGATCGATCTGAAATCCCTCCATTCCTTTGGCTTCCTGTAAAATCAACTGATTCTCAATCCATCCCTCAATCGCGGACCGACGAGCGCTCATCTTCCTGAATCTCAATTCTTCTCCGCGGCTGGTCTGTTCATACTGGCGATAGACCTGTTCAAGCCTCTTATTCAGTTCACTGGTAGTCAAGATAGCATCATTGACCCTGGCCTCTATCTTCTCATCGGACTGGGAAAGAGCTAGAGATGGAGGAAAAAACAGAGAGAGAACGACTCCGATTGTTAATAATTTTTTAATCATATTAATCGAGGTAGTAAACTAGACTTTACTCAGAAATCATTTTTACCACGAAGGACACGAAGTTCACGAAGGAGTTTGAAAACCCTGAAACGATTATAGACCATCATTTGTTTTTTTCTTTGTGTTCTTCGTGGTGAATATACTGCTTTTTATAACAAAAACTCATAAAATCCATTTTCGAGCAGGGCTATCTGGCTTGCGCCATGGCTTTGCTCTGTTCGGACTTGAGCCGATTGAGCAGATCAGTATTCTTCTGGATTTCAGTAGCTTTTGACAACCTGGTCTTAACTTTGTCAAACTTCGCCTTTCTATTCTCGGCCAGGAGAATCGCTACAATCTCTTCCCGGCTCTCGTCCAGCGTCTTATCCCGGGATAGTTTTCGATCGGTAACAACAATAATATGATACCCATAGTCGGTAGGAATCAGATCACTGACAACACCTATCTCCAGATCTTCGGCGGCAGACTGAAACTCCGGCGAGATCTGACTGGGACGATAAAATCCCAGATCACCCCCCCGGTTAGCGCTGCTCCCATCGGATACCTCGCCGGCTACAACCGCGAATGATTCGCCGGCTTCCAGTCGCCCTTTCACAGCCTGGCAGCGGGAAAGAATCGCATCTTCCTCCTCACCCTCCGCGCCCTTAATAAGTATATGGCTGAAACGGGTCAGGGCCGGGACAGCAAATGAACCCTTATTATCATCCCAGAATCTTTCAATCTCGGCTTCAGACGGGTTTTTCACCTGCAATACTTCCTGATTTAAGAGGGTCTCTACCATCAGCTGTTCACGGTACTTTTCAACCTCAGCTTTAAACTTCTCCTCCTGATCAATCTTCCGGCGGCGGGCTTCAATGATAAAGAGTTTTTCCGCGATCATATCATCTATAAATTGATCCACATTCTCAATCGGAGTTCCCGGCTGCGGTGGAGGCTGTCTCATCCACTCCCGCTGAAAATCATCCAGCGTAATCACAGTATCATCCACTGTAACCAAAACATTCTCCGGGCTCTTCTCTCCGCAAGCGCTGAGAATAATTCCCGCTGTCATTGTTATAATAAGCGCCCGCGCGCTCCGGCGAATAACTTCCTTCATATACTATTCCTCCATTGTTGATTTTCAGCTTTATCCCATATTATATAGCAAGTACTCCTCTTCAATTCAACTATTTTTAATTATAAACTTATTTTTTCTTCTCTTGCCTTGACAATAACACAGGAAGTTCATAGATTATCATTTCTTTTAAAAAGCAATCATAGTTTTAAAGAATTGAAGCAGCTATTATTTTTCCCGCAGGGAAAAATAATAAAGCCGAATTGGTGGAATTGGCAGACCCCGAAAGAAAACTTTCGGGGCGGAGCACCCCGGCCCGATGAAATCGGTGCTAAATTTACAGATGAATTATATTGTTTATGTATTGCAAAGCCGGAAAGACGGAAATTTTTATATTGGGCAGACAACTAATTTAAAAATAAGACTACGACGTCATTCTAATGGAGATGTTAAATCTACCAAACATAGACGCCCATTAAAACTCGTATATACAGAAGAATTTAATAACAGATATGATGCTTTAAAACGAGAGAGATATCTTAAAGCAGGACCTGGAAAACAATTTCTTAAAACTAAACTATCTCATTAAGCCGAAGTGGTGGAATTGGCAGACACGCATGGTTCAGGACCATGTGAGGGAGACCTCATGGGGGTTCGAGTCCCCCCTTCGGCATCATATTTTCCAATATTCATCTCTCTCAGATGGAACCCCACCCCGACAACGTCGGGGTAGTTCAGGGCCATGTGAGGAAAACCTCATGAAAAATGGGTTCTGCGCCAGAGGCGCAGCAGCCTCCGGCTGATAGTCCCCCCTTCGGCATTATTTTTTTGCTTCTCCAGAAACGAACTCTCTCCTTACTTATTTCTCTTCCCATCCTTCGTGTCCTTCGTGGTTTAAATAGGTATCTTCATGGGAAGATAGCCGGGCGAAGGCCCGGCGCTTCTCGTAGTAATCCACCTTACTCTTATTGAGCATCTCTTCCAGGAGGGTGATGGAACGGTCGTAGACCTCCCGGTCGACCGGGTATGGAATCCCGTCTTTACCGCCATGGGCGAAACTGTATCGGGCCGGGTCGCGGGTGGCGGCCCGGGTGCCGTAGATCAACTCCGAGAGGAGGTTTAATGCCCGCATACTCTTTGGCCCCAGCCCCCTCACCAGCAGAGCGCTCTCAAATGAGTCGGGACGCTCCTCTTCTATCTTCCGGACCAGCTTAATCATCCGGTTGGAGATGAGGTCCCGGGGAAGGATATGATGCCGGGGGGGCAGATCAAGGCGGGTGATCTCCTTCAGTTCCTTGATTGTCTCTATCGGGGTAAGCCGCATGATATTAACAATCCCATCCCGCGACGCAGTGCTCTCCCGGGCGGTCAGGTTGAGTGTCTCCCCCCGTCGATCACAGCAGATCGCCCGGTGAGGCTCGGAGACAAAACTCTCCATCCCCTCCTCCAGCCAGTGATACCGCCGGGCGTAACCGGTCTCTTCGTTCATACCCTGCTGAATTACCGACCAGGACCCACTATCGGTAAATAGAAATGAATGGTGATAAATCTGGTAACCATCCTGGAGCGCGGTATTGTCGACCTTGGCCGAGAGGCGGCTGGCGTAGACCAATTCTTCCCCGTCAGGGCGAAGCTTCGAGCAATGAAGACGGATCTCATCCGGTGTCTTGCGGGAGACCGCGCCCTTGCCGCCGCAGATATAGAGCCCGGTATCCCGCTCGGTTCCTTTTAATCCAGCCTTCAGCGCCCCGCATACAGTGGTGGTGAGTCCGCTGGAGTGCCAGTCAAACCCCAACACACAGCCGAAAGCCTGGAACCAGAACGGGTCCGAGAGCCGCCGGAGTATCTCCTCCGGCCCCTCTTCCTCCGCCATAATCAGGATGATAGCCCGGGCCAGCTTCCGCATCCGGCCGAAGAGCCAGGCCGGGGCTTTGCCATAGTGAAGGGGTAGATTGGCAACTCCAACTCTCAATATTTTTCTCCTTCGGGGGAAATACTAAAACCACGAAGGACACGAAGATCACGAAGATTTCAAAAAAATTGGGCTAAATCTTATTTGTTTCTCAATTATTCTTCGTGTTCTTCGTGATCTTCGTGGTTAATTAATTCATTGAGAAAAACAATTATCTTCCGGGCAAGGATTCTGCTGACCCCCTTGATCTCCATCAATGACTCGGGGGAGGACTCTTTGATTTTATCAATGGTCTGGCAATGGGTGAGGAGGCGGGACCTCAGGACCGGTCCGATCCCGGGAATCTTGTCCAGAGGAGAGGCAAAGCTCTCTTTGCTTCTTAACTTCTTATGATAGGTGATAGCAAAACGGTGGGCCTCATCACGAATACGCATCAGGAGATGAAGGACCGGTGATCCTCTCCGGAATAAGACGGGATTCTTTCGCCCGGGCAGGAAGACCCGGTCCCGGACCACCCGCCCGGTCTTCAACCGCTTCTCCTTGGCCAGGGCGATAATATCGGGATAGTCGATCCCCAGATCCCGCAGAACCCGGACCGCCGCGTTGAGCTGCCCCTTGCCGCCGTCAACAACAATCAACTCCGGAAAGATTCCATCTTCCAGCGCCCGGCGATAGCGACGGCTTAGTACTTCGAAGATCATCCCATAATCATCGGGTCCTTCAACGGTCTTGATCCGATAGCGGCGGTAATCCTGAGGAGATTTTTTCCCCTCCTGAAATACCGCCATCGATCCAACCGCGGAGCTTCCGCCCAGATTGGAGATATCAAAGCATTCTATCCTCCGGGGCAGCCGCCGCAGCTTCAACCGATCCCGCAACTCCCGGAGAACCTCCTCGGGGAGTGGTTGGGAGAGCTTCTGCCTGAGAGCGGCCCGGGCATTCTTCCGGGCCAGCTCGAGCAGCTTCCTCTTCACTCCCCGGACCGGGACCGCCAGACTGACTTTTTTTCCCCGCCGCTCCGTCAGCAGTTCTATTACCGCCGGCAGATGGGCGGGAAGAAATGAAAGGATTATCTCCCCGGGGATCAGCATTTCATCACGATAATACTGGACCAGAAATGAACCTAATGCCTCCCCATCATCAGGGAAGAGATGAGAAAATGTTATCGTCCTCCCCTCCCTCATCCTCCCTTCCCGAATCGAGAGAATCTGAAAAACACTCACACGATCTAGGGTCTCGTACGCGATAATATCCCGATCCTTCGCTCCCATCCGGCTGACCTTCTGGTGCTCCAGCGTCTCTTCAACCGCCCTGATCCTATCCAGGGTCAGGGCGGCCTTCTCGTACTCCAACCTCTCCGACTCCTCCTTCATCCGCCTCCGCAGAGCCGTCAGAAGAGTTTTTTTCCTCCCTCGAAGGAAGAGGATCAACTCATCCAATATCTTCCGGTACTCCTCCGGGGAGATCCGACCCATACAGGGTGCCGGACAGCATCCAACCTGGTGATAAAGGCACGGCCGGCTCCGATGACGGAAGACATTATCGGAACAGGACCGGAAGGGAAAAATCTTGCGGAGCCAGCGCAGGGTACTTTTAGCCGAACTCGCACTGGTATAGGGGCCGAAGTAGAGCGCCCCATCATCCCGGGGACGGCGGACAAAGACAGGCCGGGGATATTTTTGACGGAGATCAATCCGGAGATTGCAGTAGGTCTTATCATCCCGGAGATCAACATTATATTTAGGCCGATACTCCTTGATCAGGTTATTCTCCAGTATCAGAGCCTCTTTCTCGGTATCGGTAACCAGATAGTCAAAATCCGCCGCCCGGGCCATCAGGGCGGGAATCCGGGGACGATTATCCCCCGATCTACGAAAATAGTTCAAGACCCGACTCCGGAGATTCCCGGCCTTCCCGACATAAAGAACCTTCCCGGCCCCGTCTTTCATCAGGTAGACACCAGGAAGTTCCGGAAACGATTTGACCTTTTCTTTCACCGGGTTCAGATTACATACCTCTAAATTTGGAGCTTAGCTTCGCAACTTTTTTGACAAGACGATTACCCCTTACCTCACCCCCTTTTTATGACAGGACTATTACAGACAGGACTATTATCCTCGCCTCGGCCTTTTGAAGGCAGAATGATTGGTCTCGCATTGAACCTACTTTTAATAGTATTTAAAACAACATGATACTTGTTATTCTAACTTATACTCTTTTGCTTTTAATTGTCCTGTCTGCAATTGTCCTGTCTCAATTTGTTTTTGCTTTTTAATCATTCTGCCCTTAATCATTCTGACTTAATATCTTTTGCTTTTAATCGTCCTGTCTGCAATTGTCCTGTCTCAATTTCTTTTTGCTTTTAAATCATTCTGCCCTTAATCATTCTGACTTAATATCTTTTGCTTTTAATCGTCCTGTCTGCAATTGTCCTGTCTCAATTTCTTTTTGCTTTTAAATCATTCTGCCCTTAATCATTCTGACTTAATATCTTTTGCTTTTAATCGTCCTGTCTGCAATTGTCCTGTCTAATTATCTTTCCTTTTTTTATCGTCCTGCCCAAAATAGTCCTGCCCTTTATCAGTCCAATCCCAATTGCGATTCTTGTAATCGCAGCCATTCATCCCGAACAACAACCGCTTCTTCGAACTTATACTCCTTTGCCAGCCTTTTCATCTTCTTCTCCAGCCGCTTCAGTTCCTTCGCCAGTTCCTCCCCGGAGAGATAGATTTCTTTTCCTTCCGCAACTATAGGAATCGTGACGTAGTCGGCTTCATAGACGGATCCCATGATATCCGAGATATTTTTGGTGATGGATACCGGGGTGATCCCATGTTGATCATTATACTCCGCCTGTATTCTCCTCCTACGGGTAGTCTCTGAGATGGCGTTCTTCATGGAATCCGTCTCGCCGCCGGCGTACATTATCACCGTCCCGTTAATATTTCGGGACGCCCGGCCGCAGGTCTGGATCAGAGAGCGTTCCGAGCGAAGAAAACCGGCCCGGTCGGCGTCCAGGATAGCCACCAGGGATACCTCCGGGATATCCAGCCCTTCCCGGAGAAGATTGATCCCGATCAAAACATCGAACTCCCCCCGGCGGAGATCACGGATAATCTCGGTCCGCGCCAGAGTCTTAATATCCGAGTGGAGATACTTAACCCGAATCCCCTTCCCTTCGTAATATTCTGTCAGCTCCTCCGCCATTCTCTTGGTCAGGGTGGTAACCAGAACCCGCTCATCCTTATCCACCCTAAGCCTGATCTCAGCCAGAAGATCATCCACCTGATTATCCGCCCCTCGGACCAGAATCGGGGGGTCGATCAGCCCTGTGGGACGAATAATCTGTTCTACTATTGAATCTCCGCTTCGCTCTCTCTCATATTCAGCCGGAGTAGCTGAAACATAGATAGTCTGCTTGATCCGTTCCTTAAACTCCGCGAAATTCAAGGGCCGGTTATCAAGAGCGGAGGGGAGACGGAACCCAAACTCAACCAGGGTCTTCTTCCGGGATCGATCCCCCCGGGACATCCCTCCGATCTGGGGGACGGTGATATGGCTCTCATCAATGAAGAGAAGGAAATCATCAGGAAAGTAATCCAGCAGGGTGGACGGCGGATCGCCCGGCTTCCGGTTATCAATATGAAGAGAATAATTCTCAATCCCATTGCAAAACCCGATCTCCTCCATCATCTCCAGATCATAGTTGGTGCGCATCTCCAACCGCTGAACCTCCAGCAGTTTGCCCCGCTCTTTGAGAAATTTCAACCGTCCTTTCAGTTCCAGGAGAATAGCCGCGGCCGCGCGTTTTAGATTGGCTTCGCTGCTGACATAATGACTCCCCGGGAAGATAACCGCCCGGCGGCATTCCTTCGATCTTATCGGACGGAGCGGATCAACATATGAGATCCGTTCAATCTCATCCCCCCAATATTCAATCCGCAGCACCCGATCTTTTTCATAAGCGGGAAATACCTCCACCACATCCCCTCGAACCCGGAAGGTGCCTCGATGGAGATCAAGATCGTTTCTCTCGTACTGGAGGTGAACCAGATCCTTGAGAAGCCGACGGCGCGGATACTCATGGCCCGGTTTAAGCTCAATAACCTGATCCCGGTATTCCTCGGGGGAGCCGAGACCATAGATACAGGAGACACTGGCGACGATAATAACATCCCGCCTGGTCCAGAGGGAATAGGTGGCCGCGTGCCGCATCCGGTCGATCTGCTCGTTAATCGCCGAGTCCTTCTCGATATAACTATCGGTGGCGGGTAGGTAGGCTTCCGGCTGATAGTAGTCGTAATAACTTACGAAATACTCCACCGCGTTCTCAGGGAATAGCTCCGAGAACTCTCCATAGAGCTGAGCGGCTAAAGTCTTATTGGGAGCGATTATCAGGGTGGGACGGTTTACCTCGGCGATGACATTGGCCATGGTGAATGTCTTCCCCGAACCTGTAACACCCAGCAGAACCTGGTCTTCTTCCCCTTCCCGCAATCCCTGAACCAGCCCCTCTATAGCCCGGGGCTGATCCCCCCGGGGGAGATAATCGGTAACCAATTTAAATGAGCTGGTGGGGTCGAGCATAATTAATGATTCTCAGTTATTTTTCGTGGGTAAACTATAATTGTAAAAAAGCTAATTAAAACCACGAAGGACACGAAGATCACGAAGATTTTCTAAAAACGAGCTAAACCTTGTTTTTTCTCCAATATTCTTCGTGTACTTCGTGTTCTTCGTGGTTAAAAAGGCTTTTCGAGCAAGTTCTAGCTAATCGATTCACCATTCCCCGTTTCCGAAAAATAACTCCGGACCAGTTTTTTATACCCCTCCACTTTCCGCAGCGCCGCCAGGTCGGGATCCTCTTCCATCCAATCCAGGTCTTCATAGCCGAGATCGAGTGCTCTCTTCAGGGCATCCAGGGCCTTCTGCTCCTGGTTTAAGAGAGCGTAGCTACAGCTCAGATTATAGAGGATGAAGGGATCGGACGGTTTCAAACCGGCCAGTCTTTCATCCAGCCGCAGTCCTTTATCAAACCAACCTTTCCTGGTATAGGCATCGGCCAGAGGAATAAGAGCATCGATAAAATCCTGATCATCCTGAATAAGTTCTTCATAAAACCGAATTTGAAAATCAAGATCTTCTTTAATTTTATCCTGTTCTTTCAAAATATCCGGGCTCGCTGGGTACATGGTTTACCCCTTGAGCTAATAAAGGTAATAAAGAACATAAATCAATCGGTGGCAAGATCAAAATTAGTGGATCAAGTTTCGGT
>Ga0222665_1000490_pt1 | contig 23374 bp, 21 predicted proteins | sample AntAcemetagen653_FD_179853 | JGI IMG/M metagenome (GOLD analysis project Ga0222665, IMG submission 179853) | Saline water microbial communities from Ace Lake, Antarctica - #653 | ecosystem: Environmental > Aquatic > Non-marine Saline and Alkaline > Saline | place: Antarctica: Ace Lake...
GTTTTGTCCGTTTCAAGATATGCATCCAGTTCGTTAAGGATATCCGGATCACCGGCAAAAGCGCATGCGGCCCATACGCCGGCGGTCAGAATAAGAATTGCGATAACAATCAGCCTTTTCATTGCTTTCCCCTATTTCATCCGTTCACGTAACACCCAGTTACTTACGACGAGTTGATCGTTCAGAATTCTGGCGATATTCCTGAAGAGGCGACTGGCAATATGCGGGTAAAGGCTGTGCAGTCGATCCAGGCTCGGTCGGCTTAATTCAACAAATTTAATATCTGTTGCGGCGCGGGTACTGGCGGAACGGGGCAATTCGTCCAGCACGGAAATATGACCGAAAATATCGCCCGGACTGAACTGGTTGTACGCGACTTCCGTTTGAGTTTCATCATTGATGCCGTATCGGCGTACATGGCCTTCAAGCAGAAGGAACATACTGTCTCCCTCGTCGCCTTCCCGATAGATATGCTCGCCGCAGGCAGCATCTCTGATCTGGCCGAGAAGAACGATTTTTTTGACCTGCCACATTCGCATTCCTCTGAAAAATTCGGACTGTTCGATCACTTCCTTTTTCAGGTTAAGACTGAGTATGTCCCAGAGTGTCAGCAGGCGTGTCGAAGACAAAAGTATCGGGGTAATTAAAACATCGTTCAGAAATGCTACGAGAATGACGATGGCCGAAAGGATTCCAAAATGAATGATGGCCACAAAACTGGAAGAGGTCAGGACGATGAAACCCAGCGCCAGGGCTATAGAGGTTGAAAAAACCGGCTGCAGTTCCGTCCTGAGGCAAATCCGCATGGCCTGCTCCTGGTCCTTTGCCTTGTGCATCTCCGTGTTATATCGGGTCATAAAGTGAATGGTATCGTCTACCGATATACCGATGGCGATGACTGCTACCATGGCGGTCCCCACATTCAAGGGAATGGAGAAGATTCCCATAATGCCGAAATTCACGGCAACGGGGATCACATTGGGAATCAGAGACAGAAAGCCCGCTTTCATATTGAGAAACATTATCGACATGATAACGAAGATAATAAAAAGAAGCAGTGTGATGGACTTGATCTGCCCCTCGGCTATGGAATCGGCGGCATTGAGGGTCAGGATGCTGTTACCGGTAAGTTCATATTTAAAATGCGGATTCAGCTTGGAATCAATGAACGTTTTTAATTCTCCGATAGCCTCTTTCTGCTGGTGAGAGGAGTTCAGATTATGGCGGACCATGATGTTCATCTCGCTGAAATCCGGTGTCACATATCGTTCCAGCGCGTCATCTTCAACAAAGAGAAGATATTGGGATATTTTTTCAGGGGTTGAAGGAAGCGTATACGAGGTCTGATCCCCACCGCTCATTTCCCGATGAATGAGCTTGATCATATCCACCAGCGACATGGAAGAATCAAACACGCCTTTTTCCTTTATAAAATCCTGGATTACAGCTATTTCGGCCAGGTTTTTCGGGTCTTTGAATAATCCTTCGTGTCCGCCCTTGACTCGGATAAAAAAGGTCTGGGCACCGGGCAGCGCCTTACTCATTTCATTGATTCGCTGAATGACAGAAGAATCCTTTTTGAAAAGCCCGACGATATCATTGTCGAGTCTGACATTGACGCTGAATGAGCCGATAACAGCGGACAATCCCAGGACACTCCATAGAACGGTTCGCTTCCTGGTACGGACGAGATGCGCTATCTTGTCGGCCATGCGGGCGAAAAACAGGGAGTTCACTGATGCTTCCCGGGATGTTTTTACCGGTCCGAAGAATCTCAGGTAAACAGGTGTTGCAAGGCAGGTAACGAACGGATTCACGAGGAGCCCAAAGGAGGCAGCCATACCGAACTGTCTGAGGATTGTGATGTTGTTGATGCAGATGGACAAAAACCCGAGAAAGGTCGTGAGGGATGTGACCAGAACCACGGTTCCCATTTTGGAGATCATGAAGGAGATCGCCAGGTTCCGGCTGCCCTTCAGGCGCACTCCTTCAAAATACTCGGAGAGCAGATGAACGTCCTCCGTGGAGCCGATTACGATGATCAGTGATGGGACGATGATGGTAAGAATATTGACAGGGATTTGAGCAATGCTCATAAAACCGGCCGTCAGCAGGATACTAATGCCGGCCGTAAGCATAGGCAGGATTGCACCGCTCATGGACCGGGTAGTCAACATCAATGCCACGAAGAGTACCAGGGCTGAAAGAGGGACCAGACTTTTCAGATCCATGTTAATCATGTCTGATATCTGTGTCCGCAGATATGGATTGCCGATCTGGTCGATGATACTGAAATCGCTTTTCATCGGTTCGAGCAGCCGGGCCACGGATTCGGACAGGTTCCGGTAAAACTCGGGGTTATTCTTTTCCGGCTCGACGAAGAGATTAATCGCTGTCGCCTGCCCATCAATGGAAACCAGATTGCCTGCAATCAGCGGATTTTGCAAGGCATCTTCGAGTATCCTGCGGGCCTCGCCCACCGATTCAGGGATTGCGTCTATCAGCGGACTGCTGCTGAGCATCCCCTCCTCATTTTTGAAATTTGTTACCGAGAACAGACTTTCTACCGTGGTGACCCCGGGCAGCTCTTCCAGGTCAAGGACCAGTGTTTCGAGTTTTTCAAGCTTTTCCGGTGTAAACAGGTCACTGTCGCGGACAAAGACGATGCTGATCTGATCCGACCCGAATGTTTCACGGGTATCCTGGTAAACCAGACGAGCGGGATCGTTCTCCACCGTGAGTCCCTCCATGGAGGGGTCCTGCTTGAGATTCGGAATTTGAAAAGCGGCAATCAGACTTGCTGCCGATAAAATAAGGATCACGATCCATGGATGATCGTAACCGAACTGCAATATTTTACGCATCAACTAACTCCTGGACAGCTGCATTACAGGTTCCGGACAACGATTTGCAATTCTGCTACAGCTTCAGGTTGGAAAACATGTTTTGCATGAGTGACTGGCCGGTTTTCGGTAAAGCACCCCCTGTACAACAGGCCGGCAATTCACTTATCGAAGGTACTTCCCGGAAAGAATGAAATTTTCCGTGAATACTGCGTTTTCCAGAACGATATCCGTTTTGCGGTTTTTGATCCCCATGAGGGTTCTGTGATTTTTTTTAAGCCGGGTAATCAGGGTTTTTTTCGCGGTCCAGGCATTCCCTTCAAGCTTCTCAAGATCGTGGCTCGTCTGGGTTTTAAGCAATTTCCCCCGCCGGTTGTAAAAGTCGATCTTTACCGTAAAAAGGATGTCTTTCCGCACAAAGACCACCCGTTTTGAGTATCCGCTTACCTTTGATTTCTCCTCAGTCCCGGGTGCAACCTCGATCACATAACATACATTGCCGTCCAGCGTTTCCTCCCCGGTGAGGGTGTAAGTATAATCATCTATCGCATCTGGCATCAGGTCTTCATAGGTCAGGTCCGTACCCATGAAATAGCTTTTCAGGCTGTTGCTTGCCATGCGCTGGAGTTTTTTCCGCCCTGGCAGGTAAAGCCATTGTTTACTCCGCCCGCCGTCGAGCTCCCAGGTCAACAGGGCGGTGCCCGTAACATCTCTTGGTTCCTTGAATACGATCAGGCTTCGTTTTAATCCGGTTTCAAATTCCTTGACATACCGCTTGAGAAGTCGCTGTTTCCTGTTTCCTTTCCTGTCAATGATCAGCATGACGACATCTGACGTATCATTTTTAACATCATGCGCTTCTTTAACAAGACCCATGATATGACGGCCTGTCATCTCTTCGGCTAAAACTCCGACCGGGGCCAGGAATGCCAGAATTGTAAGGCAAATGATCAATTGTTTCATATCAACTCCTCATTTTCAGGACATCGGGATCAGGAATCTATGCCGGTATTTCAGAATTCAGACCCGGATGGGGAGACAGACGCCACGGTCATGATAACAGGCCAAAATTCACGCGGGACAGGTTGCCCTCTTTTCTTCTATGAGCTTCTTTTTTCGCGTAAAGACTATAAGGAAAACAGCTGCGTGTGTCAATCGGATAATAACCGCAACGGTTCGAGACTATCGGGTCGACGCAAACTTGCTGATGCCGTCAAACAGGACAGATCCATGACTCTGTTGTTTCTACCCGTTAGCATTCTGGCTGAGAAACATTCCGTATCGACCCAGCATCCAGACGCTTCGTTCGAAAAGATTCGTAATATAGAGAATGAGAGAACGCTCTTCGAGGGAGAGGTCTTTCTCCGATGAGAGGTAGATGCGACGTATCTTCTCCATCAACTGGCCTCTATCCGAGGTCAGTGTTATCAGAATGTCCAGATCGTCTCCATCGCCGGATTCCGTCGTCTCTATAGCGGTGAGGAATATGGCATCGAGGCTTTCAACGATATTCATCGCCAGTCTCCCCGATTCTCCCCCTTCTGTTTTTCCTTCCAGCGTTTTGCAGAGACCGTATACATTGTCTTCCAGCGATGCCACCAGGGTATGGCGATTTTGCACATTGAGAAGCGTTTCCGACGTTGAGAGATTTAGGCTCTTATGGAAGACGTCGGTAATAAATAACTGTATCTCCGAAGAAACCTCGCCAAAGGCATTGTGATAGGTATCAAGAGTTACAGTCCCTTCCTTAATCCCCGGGCGAAGCCTTTCGAGATAAAGGGGTATGCGTTTCAACAACCTGAGGATCTCTTTTTCGATCAAAAGGATCGCCGTTTCGGGATCATCGGCGGCATGTTCGTGAATGAATTTGATCTTTGAGAGGGCCTCTTCTTCGAGTGGCGGCCAGAAATGATTCAGTATCCGGTAGTAGGGCGTAAGGAGGAATGCTAATATGAAAGGAATAAGGAAATTAAAGAGCAGTACCACGAGGGCCGCCTGGTGTTTTATGTCGCCGGAGAAGAGGCCGACAAATGATTTGACGAGCGGGATATCGGTATAGAGTTCGATGTAGAATAGGGCAACGAAAACAGTGACGCCAAACACATTAAACAGTACCTGGGCCATGACCGATTGTTTGGCCGAACCCTTCAGACTCGATGAAAGGACAAAGGTGGTGAAGCTGGAACCTGCATGGACACCATAGATAATCATGAGTGTCTGATCCATTGTAAAAATGCCCGCATTCGTCATTGTAATGGCGATTATAATAATGCCGATGGCCGTCTGCGAGATAAAGGCCAGTGCGCCGCCGATTACGAAAATGAGGAGGTAGGAATCTTTCAGGGTGAGGAGAAGGGACTTGAATCCAGGGTATTCGGCAAAGGGGGCTGCTCCCATGCTCACCATGTTCAGCCCGAGAAAAAGGAGGGAAATCCCGAACAATGCACCCAGGGCATGTTGAAACCGAGCCGGTTTTTCCAAGGCGTAACAGATACCGGACAGACCAAGCAAGAGGAGCACAACGTATTTGATATCGAGTACTGCTATCAGCACCAGCGTCGAACATCCGGCATTCGCCCAGAAGATTATGGGCAGGGATTTTCGGACCGTCAGAAGACCGCTTGATATGAGACTTGCGATGATAAAGGTGGAAACCGACGTGCTCTGCGTTATGAATCCGGAGAGGGCGCCCCATATTCCCGCGATAAAGCCATTGTCGGTAAACCGGGAAATGAAGAGTTTGAATCTCCGACTGGTCATCTGTTTCAGATTGCCGCTGACCATCCGTATTCCGACGAAGAACAGTCCCAGTCCGCCAATGAGCATGGCAAAAGATTCGAAGTGCATGGCCCCCCCCCTTTTTCGTTAAACTGATTAGCGAGCACTTACCCCGCTGCCTGCGGCGGGGAGCTTTAATATGAAAATATTTTAAATCTTGGAGCTCTCGCTCTCGGATTTCAGGACTGTACTGACAATCGTGCGACGAAGCGCGTTCAGGTTCGGGTAATATCCCTTCTCTTCCAACCCTTCATTAGGCCTTTTTATGTTTTACAATACCATTTCTGGAAACCAGTAGAACGGCTCCTGAAAATAAATATTTCTTTAATCCGTCTTCTACAACTGCATTCAGTTTGTTTGAAAGCTCGGAATCACCAATTTGAGTTTTCAGAATCCTTATGCCTGAATAGATCGTTACAAGGATAGTGCAGGCAATTGCCAGAAAATATATATCCTTTCTTTTCATCGCTCTGCCCTTCCAGATTGTGTTGCATTGTCGTGCCATTATCTGACGGCCTAATGCACGTCACGTCGATTTGGGAACTCCTGTTCCCGACGGCGTATTTTAGGTCGTAGTAACTTTAAGTTGAGTGATTAGTCAAGCGGGGAAATATGGGGGTCTGCAGGTTTCTTGACATTTGACCGGATAGGGGTTACAAAAATTTGCGCCTCTACATGATATCTATTCACGAGACTCGATCAGATCTTAAAGAAAAATAAAGATCGGCCTGCATTTCGCAGGTTTATAAGTAAGGGAGGAAAAGATATGTTTGGACACAGCGGCAGATACTTAAAGGTCAATCTCACCTCCGGTACAATTACCGAAGAAATCTATGATTATACATTCGCCAGGATGTATCTCGGCGGAAACGGATTTGCGGCAAAGATGATTTACGACAATGTTCCCCCGGCTGTTGCCCCGCTGGATCCGGAAAACGCCATCGTATTCGCCGTGGGACCGCTTACCGGTACCCCCGTATGGGGAACCAGCCGCGGACATGTTGCCTCCATATCTCCACTTACGGGCCTCTTTGCCGATTCCAGTTTTGGGGGCGATTTTCCCGTTGTCCAGAAAAGGACCGGTTTCGATGCCATACTCATCACGGGCAAGGCTGAAAAACCCCTGTATCTCTACGTCTCCGAAAAAGGAGCAAAGCTCCGGGTCGCCTCCGGTATATGGGGTAAGACAACAGAGGAAAGCAATGATATTCTTCAGGAAAAAGAGGGGAAGGGCGCGATAGCGGTGTCAATCGGCCCGGCAGGTGAGAACGGCGTCATATTTGCCAATATTGTATGCGGCGGCAAGAGGGCCGGGACTGTGGGTAGGGGCGGTATGGGGACCGTCATGGGAAGCAAGAACCTGAAGGCCATCGTAGTAAAAGGCGCCAGAAAAACCGAGGTCGCCCACCCGGAAGAACTGAAGGCGTTTTTGAAGGAAAAACTTCCAGAGTTGAAGAAGAACAAGGGAGAGATGACAACGCTTGGGACCGCTGCATTGCCAAACATGATGAACTCCAGGGGACTCCTCGGCACACGGAATAATACGAGAGAAACATACGAAAACTGGCAGGATATATCGGGTGATTTTTTCATCGATAAATACAAGGGCAAAAGTACTGCATGTCACGGCTGTGTTATTGCCTGCGGAAAAACAATCGAGGTAGGCGAAGGTGAATATTCCGGTGAAACCGTCAAAATGCCCGAATATGAAACACTCTACGCGATGGGTTCAATGCTTGACAATAACGATATTAATTCCATATTCAACGGCAACCACGTCTGCGATCTTATGGGACTTGACACCATCACCATGGGAGTTACACTGGCGTTTGTCGCCGAATGCATGGAAAGGGGAATAACAACAGAAGAGGAACTCGGAGGAACGGTCTGCTTCTCAGACGGAAAATCGATGGTGGACCTGATAAGGAAAACGGTGTCGAAAGAGGGAATAGGGAAATACCTTTCCAAGGGCTCCCTGCAACTCTCGAAACTGTTCGGCAAAGATTCCCATAAATATCTCTACCAGGTCAAGGGTATGGAAATAGCGGGACATTCCGCGCGAGGCATACGGGAGATGTCCCTGGGATACTCCGTTTCCACGAGAGGCGGAAGCCACCATGACACAAGGCCCTTTTACCCCGGAACGCATCCGGACCCCGGTTTCGACAAGGTTCCGGAATATGTTGTCAAAAGTAACTACTTTACGGCTGTGGGAGACTCTCTTGCCATATGTCGATTCATCGCCGAGGGCATGCTTGACCCCCCCTCAATAAGCGGCAGTATGGCGACAATGGTCAACTGTGTAACGGACTGGGATATCGACATTGCCGGACTGGAAGAAATCGGCGAAAGGATCTACAATATTGAGAGGCTTATCAATACGAGGCGCGGCGTAAGTCGAAAAGACGATGTTCTCCCCTACAGGGTCATGAACGAGCCGATCCCTGACGGGCCTTCAGAGGGAAGGTACTGCCCCCGGGACACGCTCGACACTATGCTCGACAGATACTATAAACTTCGCGGGTGGACGGAGGAAGGGATACCCGCTGATGATAAATTGAAGGAGCTTGGGTTGATGTAGTTCATCAGGTAGAGCGGAGTGGCAACGTTACAACTCGAACCCTCTTATTTACTCATTCGAGTTGCCTGGTTCAGATATGTGCCAGCAGGAAAAAGGATGATAATTTTTCCTTGACATATACCTGGTTTGCACTATAAATTTTAAACCAGTATAGATTTGAAAAGGGACAGAAGCCGTGATTATCGGTTGTCTGCTTCATTTACCCTGTCTTGTGACGTAAAAGGAGGAATTTATGGGCAAGGGATACATGGGCAAGATTTTGACAGTTGATTTGACTGTGGGGGATATAACAGAGGAAATAATACCGGATGATGTATATGAGAAATATCTGTCCGGGATGGGTCTTGCCGCTTATATTCTTTACAACAGGATACCCGCGGGCGCAGATCCGCTTGGCCCGGATAATATCCTGGGTTTTGTCTCCGGTCTTCTGACCGGCACGGGCAGCCTTTTTGCGGGTAGATGGATGGTCGTGGGGAAATCACCCCTGACCGGCAGCTGGGGTGATGCGAACTGCGGAGGCAATTTCTCACCCGCCATAAAACGATGCGGTTATGATGGCATATTCTTCAAGGGCATAAGCAGCAGACCGGTATATCTCTACATCGGGAAGGGGAAAGCCGAGCTCCGGGATGCATCTCATGTGTGGGGCCGGGATGCCGTAGAGGCCGAAAAGATGTTGCTGAAAGACACGCCTGCCGGTGCCCGTGTCGCCCTTATCGGTCCCTCCGGTGAAAAGTTGTCGCTGATATCCGGTATATCCAATGACGGGGGAAGGATGGCTGCCAGATCGGGCCTTGGCGCTGTAATGGGGTCAAAGATGTTGAAGGCTCTGGTTCTGTCAGGCGCAAACAGGATTGCCGTCCATAACAGGGAAGAGATAAAAAAACTGAGCCGGAAGTGCAACAAATGGGTTCAGTTCCAGCCTCCCTTCCTGCCCGGATCAATGATGCCGTACGTTGGCGCATTCATGAGGATGATGCCCACAGTGCTTGCCCAGGATGGTATGTTGTACAAAATACTCCTCAGAAAATGGGGCACGGGGAGTCTGAACCAGATGTCCATTGAGATGGGAGATTCTCCGATAAAAAACTGGAAGGGAAATAATGAGGATTTTGGACCCAAAAAGTCTGTAACCACCAATCCGGACGTGTTTACAGACCGTGAGATGATAAAGTATCACTGTTATTCGTGTCCTCTCGGTTGCGGCGGGATATGTTCAATGACGGGTAAATACAGCGAAACTCATAAACCGGAGTATGAAACCGTTCTTGCCCTGGGCGGATTGTGCCTGAATGAGGATGTGGACAGCATTTTCTACCTTAATGAGGCCCTGAACAGGGCCGGCATGGACACCATATCGGCGGGTGCCACGGTGGCCTTTGCCATTGAGTGTTATGAAGAGGGGATACTTACAAAGAAAGATACTGACGGCCTTGAACTCTCATGGGGGAACTCTGACGCTATAATTGCTCTTGTAGATAAGATGATAAGCAGAGAGGGTATAGGGGATATCCTGGCAGACGGTTCCAGGGTAGCCGCCCGGAAGCTGGGAAAGGGATCGGAGCGATTCACGGTACATGCTGGAGGGCAGGAACTTGCGATGCACGATAGCAGGAATGACCCGGGTTTCGCGCTGCACTATAGTGTCGAACCAACACCGGGCAGGCATACGATAGGAGCAGGACTCTACTATGAGATGTTTCAGTTGTGGAAAAAAGTTAAGGGATTACCGAAGGTTAGTCCGCTTTATTTCAAGGGCAGCAAATACGTGGTGGATGAAGAGAAGGCCGTCAGGGGCGCGGCGTGCAGCAAATTCATGAATGTGTTGAACGGCGCCGGTCTATGCATGTTCGGCTCTTTTCTGGGTGCAAATAAGATACCGACCTTTGAGTGGTTGACCGCGGCAACGGGGTGGAATAAGGGACCGGAAGAGTATATGGAAATTGGCGAACGCATACAGACGCTGAGACAGGCATTCAATGTAAAGCATGGAATTGAGCCTAAGAATTTTAAGATAAGTGACCGCGCCGTAGGAAAGCCGCCTCTGTCGGGTGGCGCGAATAAGGGCAGGACAGTGGATATAGATAAAATGATGGAAGGTTACTGGGAACAGTTTGGATGGGACATCGTGACTGGTAAACCTGGTGCGGAATGTATGGCAAGGCTTGATATAGAGGTGCAATAATCCGGGACATGGAGGAAAATAATGTCGTATAAAATAACTGATGCATGCAACGGATGCGGCGCGTGTAAGAAGGTATGTCCCGTGGATGCTATTCATGGAGATAAAAAGAAGCCCCACGTGATAGATGCTGAGCTTTGCATAGAATGCGGGGCGTGTGGCAGGGTATGTCCCAGGGAGGCAGTGCAGGATGGATTTGGAATCGTATGTGAAATGATAAAACGTTCCGAGTGGGGGAAACCTGTTTTTGACAGAAAAAAATGTATGTCATGCGTGATATGTCTGGATGCGTGTCCCGTGGGATGCCTTACTCTTTCTGAGGCCGTGCCAAAAGATCCGCACGGGTATCCCAGTCTAAATAACGAGGAAGCCTGTCTGGGGTGCGGGTTTTGCGCTTATGAGTGTCCCGTGGACGCGGTTACAATGGACTACGATCGGAGAGGGGGAGGGCGTGGATGATTTCAAAGAAATAACAGCCGGGAACAAATCCTTTAAGAAGGCATATGTCGCCGTGATGCTGTGGTTTGTCGGCAGGGCCATTCAGGCTGCGGCCAGGGTTGACAAAGACGTGAAAAAGGAATTTGAAAAACTCCCGGACGGGTTTACTTTCTGTCTCGGTATTCTGCCCCGCGGACCTTATATGATTGTGGGTAAAAACAAGAAGGGGCGTGTCAAATACATGGGATGGAAGCCCGGCGGCATGCATATCGATCTTGATATGAAGATCAAGAATATTGAGGCTGCCATATTGATGTTTACCTTTCAGGAGAGTACGGCCGCCGCGAGCGCCAGGAATCGCATGATAGTAGACGGAGAGGTGCCGTACGTCTGCGCGATTGTCCGCGTGCTGGATATAGGGGAGGTTTACCTGCTTCCGAAGTTTATAGCGAGACTGGCTGTAAAACGGTATCCTGCGTGGTCGTTTGGCCGGAAGTATATCGGCCGGGTTCGAATATATTTTCGTTCAATACTGGGTTACTGATGGTTGAAAAACGGTTCACTGCTGGAACTTGAACCTTGAAAGGATCACACTATGTTCTTCCCAGATAATTATGAATTTTATTGTCCGGTAAAAATAAATTCAGGCAACAGGGCGTTGGAGCACCTCCCTGTGGAGCTGGATGCCCTGAACTCACGAAAACCCCTTATTCTCGCCGATAAAACGATTGCCAAAAAGGGATTGATAAAAAAAATCGCGGGCGCTTTTAAGGATTCGGGCATGACATTGAGTGTCTTCGATGAAATCCCTCCGGTCCCCGACCTTAAGCTGATCAGGAGACTTATGAACAGTTATCGTGATACAGGATGCGATTCGATTATAGCAGTGGGTGGAGGGGCCATGGCGGATACGGCCAAGGCACTTAATATCGTGGTTTCCGGGAGACCCGAGGAGCTTAAGGCGTCTGCTGGAGAAGATCTGATAAAAAACCCCCTGGGTCCCTTTGTGCATGTGCCGACTGATTCAGGGACCGGTTTTGAGGTATCCAGGTTTGCCGCTCTTGGGGGATTGAGCTTCTCTTCGCATTTTCTTATGCCTGACCTCGTGGTTATTGACCCTCGCATGCTTGCCGCTGAAAAGGCAGACGTGGTCGTTTCCACTGCGATGATTGCCCTTGCCCACAGTGCGGAGGCATATACCTGCCCGTCGAAAAACCCCATGACCGATACCTACGCCTGTGCCGCCATACAGTTTGTAATGGAAAACCTGACCGGTGTGGTCGGATCCAGCGACAAAAAAGGGCGGCTTGCACTCGCTAATGCCGCTACCATGGCTGGTATTGCCTTTTCAAACTCCCCCAGGGGAATGGTTCACGAACTGGGGTGGGCTGCTGGTGATACCTCCGGATTTTTACATGGAATATGCATGGGTATCCTGCTGCCATATGTCCTTGAATACAATATTGACAATGAGAGATATCACATGTCTGACCTGCTGCTGCCCATTGCCGGCCCCGAGATATATGCCGGCACGGCGGAAAATCTGAAGGCCAGAAAGTCGATCAATTTCATCTACGATATGCAGCATGACATATATGATGTCACCAAAGGAGATATTCCTCTTACACTGAAGGATGCGGGTATTTCGAAAGATGCCCTGGACGGCGTGGCGAGAGCGGTTGTCGGGGAGGGTCGCAGGGGCTTTAAGCTGGATGATTGCATGGTGATCCTGGAGCATGCCTGGGAGGGCAGGCCGATAATTTTATCCTGATAATAATTGGTTGCCGGGAGGCTAAACTTATTTGATGATTGTAAAAGGAGCAGTCTGATGTATTTACCTGAATATTATGAATTCTGCTGTCGGGTCAAGATGATTGCCGGTCATGACGCGCTCGAAAAGATTCCCGGAGCGCTTGAGCGGTTACATGCCGACAGGCCGCTGCTTATCACGGATAAAGGTGTTTCCGGGGCCGGACTGGTCGATACGGTGGTTGAAGCAATAAATGATGGAATTGACATCGGAGCCATTGCGGACGATGTGCCGCAGGATTCGTCTCTGAAAATTGTTCACCATCTGGCGGATGTTTACAGAGACAATGGCTGCGATTCCATTATAGCGGTGGGTGGTGGCTCGGTTATGGATACGGCCAAAGGGGTAAATATAGTGGTCTCCGAGAACGCGGACGACCTGATGAAATTCAGCGGAGTCGGCGTTCTGAAGAGGGCGCTAAAACCACTTATTGTGATACCCACAACTTCCGGGACCGGTTCAGAGGTTACGCTGGCTGCCGTGATAAAGGATCATGAGAGACATCTGAAGATGGTCTTTGCCAGTTATTTCCTTCTGCCGGATGTTGCCGTACTGGATTCGCGCATGACTCTTACGCTCCCCCCACATCTCACGGCATCCACAGCCATGGATGCCATGGCACATGCCGTTGAAGCCTATACGGGTCTGGCCAAAAATCCCATGAGCGACGCCAACGCGATAGTCGCCATCAGCCTTATCAGCAGTAATCTGTTGAATGTGATTAATAATCCTTCCGACAGAGAAGGGCGTCTTGCCCTGGCAAATGGAGCCACTCTGGCAGGGACCGCATTTTCTAATTCTCTCGTAGGCGTGGTTCATTGTCTTGGGCATGCAACCGGTTCAGTGTGCGGTGTTCCCCATGGCGTGTGCATGTCTATACTCCTGCCATATGGCCTGGAGTATAATTTGCACAAAAGAGCTCATTTTACAGGTGAACTTCTGCTGCCGCTGGCGGGAGCGGAGGTGTACGCCGGTACGCCGAAATATCTGAGAGCGGAGGGCGCAGTTGCCTGTATTCGTAAGATGAATCAGGACATGCATGATGCTACGGACGGAAGGCACGCTCGTTTCTTCGAAGAAGTCAAAGACAGAGACGGAAAGCGTATGGTGCCGAGAGAAAAACTGGAGGATATCGCCGTGGCGGCGCTTGATGACGGATCAATAATTTACAATTCGGAAGAATGCGATTACGAAGATTTTCTGATGATAATCAGGGCGGCCTGGGAAGGGGCGCCCCTTGACAGGAGTCTGATTAAGGGAGTATAAGCGTATCCACTAATACACGGGCGGATGTGAGGAAGAGGGGTGAAATTCCCTCGCTGCCCCGCAGCCGTGAAGGGAACGAAAACCCGAAACAGCCACTGTCCCGATACAATCGGGATGGGAAGGCGGGTGAGTAGGCTGCCCTGAGCCGGAAGACCGGTCCGCCCGCAAATCCTCGAGGGAGGTATGTCACGAAGTGTCTTGCCTGTTTTACAATCCTTACAGTTTCGTAAAAAGCTCGATAATATTTACCCGCTCGCATTGTGTCGCGTTCCTGCCCGGCTTTGATGGTGTGTCATGAAAAGGTCGGTGTTCATCAGTCCGTCAAAAGTGGGCTGGGTAAGCGCTGTGCTGGTCGGTCTCTTCGTGATTGTGGCTGCTGTGGCCATATTGACCGGGCCTGCGGGCATAAGTGTTGTCAGTGTTGCGAAAGGTCTTTTCTTCGGCTGGCGTGAAGGGTTTGACACACTGGGACCTGGTGAAAAGACCATTCTCTTTTCGATTCGGCTGCCGAGGATCATCTTTGCAGGAATTGTCGGCGCCGCGCTTTCCACCGCGGGTGTTGTGTTTCAGGCGCTCCTCAGAAATCCTCTCGCGGATCCTTACATACTCGGAGTTTCAGGTGGGTCCGCTGTGGGGGCAATCACAGGTATCATAATTGGTGCGGGTTGTGTCCCTTTCGGCATTCCCGCGCTTGCATTTCTGGGTGCGGTATTGACGGTGGCGCTGGTTTTTATAATAGGAAACAGGGAAGGGCGCCTCGATTCCAATACCCTTCTCCTCGCAGGGGTTATAGTCAACGCCTTCTTTTCGGCGGTCATCATGTTCTTCATCTCCATCAGCTCCAACGCCGATCTGCACAATATCGCCTTCTGGCTGATGGGCGATATGAGTCTGGCCGACTGGGACAAGATCATGCTGATGGCACTTCTCCTCGCTATCGGGGCCGTTGTTGTGTACTGCTACGCCAGGCCGCTGAATCTGATTGTTGCCGGCGAGGAAACGGCCATGCAGCTTGGAGTGGATGTAAAGAGGACAAAGATGGTGTTGTTTTTATCGGGTTCGCTTATGACTGCCATAGCGGTTTCTTTTACCGGAATTATAGGATTTGTAGGACTTGTTATTCCCCATATGATGAGGATGGCGCTGGGGACGGATCACAGGTTGCTGCTGCCCGCGTCGCTGCTTTTCGGCGCGTCGTTTCTGGTAGTTGCCGACACTATAGCGAGAGTAATATTCCCCGATATGGAGTTGCCCGTCGGGGTTATTACCGCGCTGTGCGGCGCGCCTTACTTTATATATCTCTTGCGAACGAGGAGAATGTAATCTGTGTCCATTATAAAAATGGCAGGAATAGACTTCCGGTATAAAGACGTCTGGGCCTTGAGGGATATTTCCTTCGATGTCCGTCGGGGAGAATTCCTTGGTATTATAGGTCCAAACGGATCCGGCAAAACCACTCTCATCAGACTTATTGACGGCATTCTTGTGCCCGAGAAGGGCAGAATCAGTGTCAACGGAAACAATATACGGGGTATGCGGAGGAGGGATCTTGCCAGGCTAATCGCGGTAGTGCCCCAGGATTCTGCCATGATCTTTCCCTTCAGCGCTCTTGAGGTTGTGATGATGGGGAGATCACCTCATCTGGAAATGTTGAGATTTGAAGGGGAAAGAGATTTTGAGATAGCGCGCAGGGCGATGGAGGTGACAGAGACCATTTCACTGGCCAACCGCAGCATAGACAGATTGAGTGGAGGAGAACGTCAGAGAGTTCTCATAGCGAGGGCCCTGGCGCAGGAACCGGAGGTGGTCCTTCTCGACGAGTCAACGGCATTCCTCGACATAAAACATCAGGCAGCATTCTTTGGTTTGATGAAGGGGTTGAATGAAGGAAAAGGGCTTACCGTTCTCGCAGCGACTCACGATATAAACCTTGCCGCCGCCTATTGTGACAGGATCATGCTGCTAAAGGATGGACGTATTCACAGCCTGGGGGTACCGGGAGATGTCATAACCGAATCGAATATAAGTGAGGTTTATGAAACCGATGTCCTGGTTGATGCCAATCCGCTGAACGGATTGCCGAGAATAACATTGATAGCTTCAAAGGAAAAAGGGATTTGTTCATTATGAGAGGAGCAGAAAAGCTTTTGGTGGGTATCACAGTGTTGTTTGCATGCACCCTTTTCGCGTTTTCTTCCTTCGCGGAGGAGGGAGAAAGCGAGGTGACGCTGGAAGAGATTGTTGTCACGGCAAGCAGAGACAAAGAAGAGGTTCGCAAGATTCCGGCAAATGTCAGCGTTATAACTGCCGGGGATATCAAAAAATCCGGTGCTACCAGCATAGTAGGAGTTCTGGAAAAGCTGGGAAGCATTAATTTCAAAACCTCCAGCGGCAATCCTTCACAGGCGTATATAGACATGCGAGGTTTTGGAGGTGACAATCCGCATGGCAGAACTTTGATCATGCTGGATGGCAGAAGACTGAACAGGCCCGATATGGCATCGGTCAACTGGCTTCAGATACCTATCAACAATGTTGAAAGAATAGAAGTTGTCAGGGGAGCTTCCAGTGTTCTGTATGGCGACTCAGCCGTGGCCGGTGTGATTAATATTATAACAAGAAGAGGCAAAGGGAAGCCCGAGATAAACGCTTCGGTTATAGCCGGGAGCTATGGTCTGCATGATGAGAGGGTGGGAATAACCGGCTCTGCGGGCAGGCTCTCGTATGCCCTGACCGGAGAAAACCATAAAACATTTGGCTACAGAGACAGGTCAAAATTCGCATCGAAGGCCGCCGGATTAAATCTGGGTTATGATTGCAGTGATTATTTTGATATTTCTCTTGGGGTGTCCTTTAACAGAACTGATTTTGATATGCCGGGTTGCCTGACAAAGGCACAGATGGAGCAAAACCGCAAACAGGCGGGTAACCCCAACGATGATGCGTCAAATGAATACAGTAATATCAACCTTAAGATGGAATCCTTTCTCGGTGATTTCGGTCGTTTTGATATCAATTTTCTGTACGGCAATAAGGATATTACGGCTGATATAACATCGTGGGGTAACTACTCTGTTACAGACATTAACACCTATGGCATAACTCCGGAATATATACTGGAGAAGGATATTTTCGGGCATGAAAACAAACTGATTTTAGGGTTGGATTATTATCATGAGAACCTTGATGTTGATAGATTCAGTGATCGTGAAAAGACGTCTAAAACCCACATGGTAGGTCTCGAGAAAGACAGTCTAGGGTATTACATAAGGAATGAGCTTGGCATACTTGAGGAGTTGATATTGAGCGTTGGCTACAGATCAGAAAGGGCGGAAATAAAGGGAAGTGAGATAACACTTGCAACTGGAACAAAAGACTTTGATGACAAAAAGATTCATAAGAGCGAAGCCTATGAGGCAGGTCTGATTTATCTGATAGGGGGAAAATCGAAGGCCTTTACAAAGTATTCCCAAGTATATCGCTATCCGTTTACCGATGAGCAGGCATTATACTACGGCTACGGAAACGACGTCTTCTTGACAGATCTTGAAAAAGAAAAGGGCAAAAGCTATGAAATAGGCACTCAGTTTTGTCCTCTGGAAGATCTGAAGATCGGATTAACACTGTTCAGAATTAACATGGAAGACGAAATCGCCTGGAACAATGCTCCAGGGTCCAATGGCAGAAACGAAAACCTTGACGAAACGAGACACGAAGGAGTGGAATTCGATATATCGTATGCATTAAAAAACCGGGCCAGACTCTATGGCAACTTCACCTGTCATGACGCAGAATTCACAGCCGGACAATATAACGGCAAAAAGGTACCTTTAGTCCCTGACAAAATGGCCAATGCCGGACTGGAGATATACCTGCCATATGCTCTCATTCTGAGTCCCGAAGTGCGATATGTCGGGAAAAGTTATCTGGGTGGTGACAACGATAACAGTACCGAGCAACTGGACGATTATACAGTCTGTAATCTTTTTCTCCAGTATGAACCAGAACTTGGCAATCTCAAACTATCGGCTTTCTTCGGTATCGAGAACCTGACAGACGAGAAGTATTCTACAATGGGATCTGATTGGGAACAATATGGGTCACCTAATGTCTACTATCCGTCGCCGGGGGTTACCGTGAAGGGAGGGATCTCGATCGGTTTTTAACCTTTTGGGTGAAAGGAAATTCAGATGATCAACTATTTTTATCAGGGTGGCCCGGTAATGTACCCGCTCCTTTTCTGCTCGCTGGTATCCCTTACCATTGTCATAGAGAGGGGTATATTCTGGGTGCGGGAGAAGAAAAATCGTGACAGGAAACTGCTCGAAAGGTTTATGTCTCTTGTTGAGAAAGGGGATCTTGAAGAGGCCAGGGAGGTTGTAACGGATTCCCGTGACCCGGTTGTACGCGTTCTGGTATGCGGTATCGTACATCAGGGGTTCTCACTGAAGGATGCCCTTCGAATGAGCGCAGATGAAGAGATCGCGAGGATGAGACGATATCTGCCTGTCCTTGATACGATGATAACCCTTTCACCGCTTCTCGGTATTCTGGGAACCGTAACAGGTATCATATATTCATTTAATGTAATGGGAAGTTCTGGTGTGGAGAACCCTGCCATGATTACCGCGGGGATAGGACAGGCCCTTCTGACCACCGCCTTTGGACTTGCCATAGCGATCTTCAGTCTTATACCCTACAACTATTTCCTGTCCACGATCGAGAAGACTGCGCAGGAGATGGAAAAATATGGCACTACCCTGGAGATACTGTTTGAAAAAGTGAAACTGTGAGCATTGATGAAAATTTCAAGAAGACTTACAGATAAGGCCCGCATTGAGATGATACCTCTGATTGATGTCGTTTTTCTTCTCCTTGTGACATTTATATTCTTTGCGATGTCGATGACCATCAACAGGGGAATCCCTGTCAATCTACCGGTTTCGTCCGCCGCACAGGTAAAGGAGAAAGATTGCGCTGAAATCGCGATAAAGAAAAATGGAGAAATATTTTTCAACAGGGAGAAAATGAATGATCGGGCCCTTCTCTCCCGGCTAGTCCTTCTGCACAGGAAATCGCCTGGAATAAAGATTGTCATCTCCGGTGACAGGGAGGCGTCTTACAAATCTGTTGTGTCGGTCATAGATGTGGTGAAGAGGGCTGGTATCTCCGGACTGTCATTGAAGACGAAGATCGACAATCAATGGTCAGAGGCCGGATCAAAAAACGCATTGCGAGACGATAAATAATGCCGGGGAAAGATCTTGTTATTGCGGCGGTTATTACCGTTGCCATTCACTTTGTAGTCGCATTTGTCCATATTCCGGCATTGTTCACCCTTCCCGAAATCAATAAAAATAAACCCCTTGAAATATCACTCGTTTCTTCATATAAGAGAGTTGCTGAAGAATCAAGGGCCGGGGTACTTGAAACAAAAGAGGAGAAAAACAAGGCATGTGACCGTGAAACACCGGTATTAAAAAAACGGGCGAAAAAAAGAGCAAAAAGGGAAGTGGATGTTCCGGCAACAGAGCGAAGAGAATCCGATATTCCACGTGAGAATCTCCCTGTGAATACGGCCATAGCGCGACCGACTCTTCATGCAGCACATAATAAAAACAGGCAGACTGAAAAAACAGTGATGGCGCCAGCCGTGCCGCGTTATCAAATCAATTCATCTCCAGAGTATCCTGCAATCGCGCGGAGGAGGGGATATGAAGGAAGTGTCCTTCTCTCCACGAAGATATCGATTGAGGGCAATGTAGTCGAAGTGAGGATAAAAGAGTCGTCAGGGCATTCGGTACTGGACAGGGCCGCCGTGAAGGCGGTTGAGGTGTGGGCGTTTGAACCTGCAAGGCGAATGGGAATCCCGATTCCCATGTTAGTCGATGTCCCTGTACGATTTGTATTAAGGCGCCCATAGCTGATTTTTATAAGAAAGTTTTTTGTCTATGAGAAGAACAGGTATCAGTGTGGTTTTGCTGTCTTTGTTTGTTTTGCTGTTTGTTGCGGCAGAGGCGTATTGCGCATCGTCAAAAGCTTATTATCTTCAGGGAGACAGATATTTCTCCAGGAAAAAATACGACAGGGCAATAGACAAATATCAGCAGGCCATCAAGATTAATCCCAAGATTGCCAAATATTATTACAAACTGGCTGAGGCGTACAGACTGAAGGAATCTGGAGACGAGGCAATTATCTATTATGAAAAAGCTATCAAGATCTTTCCTGATTATTATTCGGCATACGAAGGCCTTGGCGAGATCTATTTCAAAAAAGAAGATCGTGAAGAGGCTGTACGGTGCTACAGGAAAGCCATATCCAAGTGTTCTACGGCCAGTAAAAAACATTTTTTCCTTGGCAGGATATGCGATATAGAATGTGAAGCGCCCGGCGCTATCAGGGAATATGAAACTGCCATAAAAATACGCCCGAGTTACTTTGATGCGCTTTCCAATCTTGCCGTGAATTATGTCCAAAAAGGGGATTACAAAAAAGCCGCGTCTTATTACGTGAAGGCAAAGAAGCTCAGACCTTATGATGAACGCGTTGTGGTTGGCCTGGGAATAGCCTACACGAATCTCAGAGAGTTTGATAAGGCGCGAAAAATTCTGCAGACCGCGCTCAATATAAATCGTTACAATCGTGATACACGATTTTACCTCGGCAGAGTGTATTATAATGCGGGGAATCTTAATCAGGCAATAAAACAGACGAAAATATCCCTGCAAATCGACCCGGACAATCCCGAAACTCATTTCACGCTGGGCCTGTATTACGATAAAAAGGGGTGGTCCGATATGGCCATAGCCGAGTACCGCGAGACGCAAAGACTGGACCCGGCATATATCACAAGAAGGGTAGAAGAGATTAGAAAAAGGGCTAAATTTAACAGCAGGTGAAACAACGGAGAAATTAATATGAACCATAGCGAGTTGAGAGCGAGACTGGCGCAAATGATAGTGGAACGTACATTCCGTTACAGGGATGATCCGCCATATACATTAGTCTCCGGAAAGCAGAGCAACTTTTATTTTAACTGCAAGCCCACGACACTTGATCCGGAAGGGATGAACCTGATAGGGAATATAATGTTTGACATGCTTGAAGGGTCCGGAATTGCAGCTGTTGGAGGACTTACCCTGGGGGCTGATCCAATGGCCAATGCTGTTGCTGTGATATCATATCAGAGAAATCGATCCATCAAGGCGTTCATTGTAAGAAAAGACGCCAAGGAGCATGGCACAAAAAGCGCGATAGAGGGAAATGTAAAAGAAGGAGAACGGGTGGCTATTCTTGATGATGTTATCACCACTGGAAAATCCACCATAATTGCCATTGAAAAGGCAGAAGAAGCGGGACTCATCGTTGATCGGGTTATAACACTGATTGATCGTGAGGAAGAAAATGGAAGAGAAAACATAGAAAAACATGTCAGGAAGGTGGAATCCATTTTTACGAGGACCGACATAATGGGCCTCTATGAACAGGAAAGGGGGAAGTAGGTCATGAAAAGCGTCAGATCTTTTTTGCTGGTTTCTTTTGTAACAATTTTTATCCTGACTTTTGCGGGTGCGGTGACAGCAAGCGAGGATAATATCCTGACCGTTGCCGGATTTGATTCGGAAAAAATGAAAAAGGGTGCGCCATCAGGTTGGGAACTTGTGGATAAAGCTGGAGTTGTGAACCTCAATCTTGAAAAAGTTGATGACAGCTACGCCCTGCACATGACAAGCAGCAGCAAATCATCTTTCGGGATAAAAAAAGAGATGGAAGTTAAGACAGTGGAATACCCATTCCTCAGCTGGGAGTGGAAGGTTGCAAAATTGCCGACCGGCGCGGATGTCAGGAAGTCCGACACGGATGATCAGGCTATTCAGATATACGTTGCGTTCGAACCCACAGGATGGCCCGCGAAACTGAAAACACCCACGATCGGTTATATATGGGGAGTGGAATGTCCCAAGGATACCATAGTTACAAGTCCGCAGCCGCTTGCGAGCAAAGTAAGATATATAGTGCTCAGAAATAAGACTGATGAGTTGAACAAGTGGTATCATCAGAAGCAGAACATAAAAGAAGATTACAAAAAACTGTTTCCCGACATTGATGGCGGACAGCCACGCGATATTGAAGGCATTTCCTTCTATATCAATTCTCAGCACACAAAAAGCGAAGCGGAAAGTTACATCTATGATGTCCGCTTCAGCAGGGATTAACATAGATATTCGTCAGCACTGAAGGTGGATTTTAAAAGCAGCGTGGGGCCTTTGTGCCCCACAGAGACGTTCAGGCGCCCGGTATGTCAGTCTCGCCTGATGACAGAATTTCCCTGGCTCTTTCGATATCTCTTTTTATCTGCAGGGCAAGTTCTTCGGAACTTTCGAATTTTGTTTCATCACGCAGCCTGTCTATAAACAGTATTGTGATATCCTTTCCATATATGTTGCCTTCAAAATCGAGCAGATGTACCTCTGTTGAAATCTCTTCGTTGCCGAAAGTGGGATTGTACCCGATATTGATAACACCCGGATGCCTGACCCCTTCAAGTCTGGCGATAATGGCATAGACACCCGTTGCGGGAATTACCTTTTCGGATTTTATGTTGGCCGTGGGATAGCCAATTTCGGTGCCCCGTCTGTAGCCCTTGACGACAGAGCCGGTCACGCCATAGGGCCTTCCCAGCATTTCCGATGCCAGTTTGACATTTCCGTCAAGTATCGCGAGACGTATGCCGGTGCTGCTGGAAATCACGCCGCCCGTTTTTACGGCGCCCATTACCTCTACCTGAAAGCCGATTCTCCTGCCTGATGCTTTTAAAAATTTCGCGTTTCCTTTCTTCCCCTTTCCGAACGCATAGTCATACCCGACGAGCAGTTTGCTTAACCGCAGTTTTTTCCACAGGATATCCTCCACGAATCTTTCGGCGGTTATCCCGGCAAACTCGATGGAAAAGGTGAGCAGAATGACGGCATCTACACCGCAGGACTTTATGAGACTCAGTTTTTCGTTCAGGGGGGTCAGCAGAAAAAAAGGTCTCCTTTCCGGGTGTATGATCTTCTGTGGGTGGGGATCAAAGGTAATGACCACGGACTTCTTATTTTTTTCTCCGGCTGCCCTTACGAGTTTTCTGAAGATTTCTCTGTGTCCGAGATGTATGCCGTCGAAGTTGCCTATCGTAACGATGGCACCTGTCAGGTCTTCAGGGATGTTGTCAATGTTTCGTATAATTTTCATAACTCATTCCGTAAAAAGATTCATATTGTGCTTCACCAGAACTATGTTCAGGTGAAGCACAATAGCACGTACAGTATTATTTTCAAGGGTAATTTCTCTTGACAATATCCGGGTGCATAAGTATAAACCTCAGGTTAGTTTTGAGTGCCGAAGTGGCGGAATTGGTAGACGCGCTAGGTTCAGGGTCTAGTGGGCTTATGCCTGTCCGAGTTCAAATCTCGGCTTCGGCACCATAA
>Ga0222665_1000494_pt1 | contig 23302 bp, 12 predicted proteins | sample AntAcemetagen653_FD_179853 | JGI IMG/M metagenome (GOLD analysis project Ga0222665, IMG submission 179853) | Saline water microbial communities from Ace Lake, Antarctica - #653 | ecosystem: Environmental > Aquatic > Non-marine Saline and Alkaline > Saline | place: Antarctica: Ace Lake...
AACTTTTTTTCAGCCTCAGCTATGAGTAAATCGGTATTCTCAAGAATAGTTCCTGCCGGCATTGTTACATAAAGAGTCAAATCGCGTATTTCAGGTTCTTGGTTTGACGAAACACTTATTGTAACACAAACCAATAAACTGATAAAGAATACACCTAATGCTCCGAGAATCGTACGTCCGGGATTTCGCATACAGGTTTTCAATAAAACCATATATATTTGGATCAGCCTATTGTGATATGAAATTCTTTTGAATCGAACAGGAATTGCTTTTCCTTTCCATTTCAGAAACGTATGGGTTATCATCGGAATCAATAACAGAGCTACCGCAAGTGAGACTAAAAGTGTGGAAATAATTGAGACACCTATATGTTTTCCTAATAATCCGATGAAAAAGTTTGTGGAAAATACAAAGGGCAAAAACACGGTTATTGTTGTCAATGTTGCTGCAAAAATTGATCGCCAAACTTCTTTTGTTCCTTGAACGACAGCAATATCTGGGTTGATTTTTTTCGATGCCAACCTATAAATATTTTCGAGCACAACCACGCTGTTGTCGAGAAGCATGCCGATTGCCAAAGCCATCCCCAAAAGGGTCAGGCTGTTAATGCTTACGCCATAAGCATAAAAGAAATTGAAAGCCGTATAAACAGAAATCGGTATGGCAAGTGCAATGGCTATCACAAGCCTGAAATTTTTGAGAAATATCCAAAGAACGAAAATGGCCAATATTCCACCGATAATTGCCAATCTAATGATCAAATCAATATTTTTCTCCATTGTTTCAGCCGAATTATACTGAACAACCATTTCAATATCTTTTGACTTTAGCTCTTTATTTATTATATCTATTTGCTTTTTTACTTCATTTGCAAGTTCAATGATATTTGCTTGCGAATCACGTGATAGTTGAATTGTTACGGCTTCTTTGCCATTTACCCGACTATAAGAATTTTGCTCTTTTACTCCAAAATGAACCGAAGCAATATCTTTTAATTTAATTGAGCCCTGGCTTTTTACAACAACTTCATTGATTTCATTTATATTTGAAAATTCGGATATTACGTTAACAAAATGCAATTGATCATTTTTCGACACTTTTCCGGCAAAAGTTCTTGCCTGGCTGTTTTGGTTTATTGCCGATCGAACATCAGCGGGTGAAATCCCGTAACTTTTACAAACATCTTCATCAAGAATAATGTCAATGGATTTTTCTCTTCCCCCGAAAACTTCGGCATTTGAGACGCCGTCAATATTTTCGATTCTATTCATTATTTCCTGATCAACCACCTGCCTTACACGGTTTACTCCTCCGCTTCCTCTTGCCTGAACTGTCATAAACATAGTGTTTATTTGCTCCAGGTCAAATTTATATACCTGAACAAAAAAATCTTCAGGAAGATTCTTTTTTACTTCATCAATTTTTTCAACTAATTTCAGATAAGCAAATTTTATGTTGACAGATTGTTGATAAGAAATCCGAATACTTCCTTGTTGCTGTCCGGCGCTTGACTCAATTTTCTCAACTCCTTCAAGTGTCCCGATTGCTCCTTCAAGCGGGATTATTGCCTGATTTTCCATGTATTCAGGATCAACTTCGAGCATGCTTCCGACCTGAACAAACAAAAACGGTATCTGAGCATTCGGATAAAGCTCAACGGGTAGTTGTTTGTAAGAAAAATAACCGAGCATGGTCAGCCCCGTAAAGAGCATGGCAATTAGTACTTTCCGCTTTATTATAAAATTCATTTTTGGATTTTGGATTTTACATTTTAGAATTGAGATTTTTCAATTGAGATTTTAGAATTTTCATTTTAGAATTGAGATTTAAAATTTTTGATTTAGGGTTTTTATTGCTGATGTGAAAATTGCTACAAATTCATCAGATTCTTTAATTAAAAATTTTAAATCAGAATCGTCTTTAATTAATTGAATATCTTCAATAAAAGTCAGCCAAAAATTACTTTCGTCTGATTCTTCCAATACAATTTTCATCTTATTGATAAAATCATTTGTTGATTTTGCTTTATTCACAGCTCTGTAATTTGCAGCTACCGAAGAGGAGAATTTCAATAATTGATAAGCAACAACATCTGCAGCTTTTGACTTAGGAAATCTTTCAACAAGTTTAAAAACCTTGACTGCAAATTGCCGTGTTCTTCCTAATAATTCCTCTTTATTCATTTCTTTTATTCTAAATTCTAAAATCTCAATTCCAAAATCTCAATTCTTAATTCGTAATTCCAACAATTCTTTCTTTAACACTCTCAAAAACATAATAAACACAAGGAATTACGATAAGTGTTAATGTAGTTGATGTTATTAATCCTGCAATTACTGCAATTGCCATTGGCGAACGCAAAGCTGCACTTTCGCCGAAACCTATCGTTAACGGCAATAATGCAAGAATGGTTGTAATACTTGTCATAATTATAGGCCTGATACGATTTTCTCCGGCACTAATAATCGACTCGCGCAAAGTTTTTCCGGCTGCTTTAAACTGATTAATTGCATCAACCAGAATTATTGAATCGTTAACAGCAATTCCGGCTAACATAATTATTCCTATATAAGCCATGATATTCAACGGAATTCCAAGAATAAAGAATGCCCAAACTGCACCCACGCCTGCAAGTGGAATTGTCAGAAGAATAGTAAAAGGATGTATAAATGACTCGAATTGTGAAGCCATAACCATATACACCAAAATAACCGAAAGCAACAATGCAAAACTCAGGTTCGACATAGCTTCCTGTCGTTTTTGTTCCTCGCCAACAATTTCAACCTGATAGCCTTGCGGATAATCAATTGAGCTTAAAGTCTCGCGAAGATTGCCAATCACTTTATCAAAGGCAATTGAAGCCTGAATATCGGCACTTACTTTTCCGATTCGGTTCTGATTTCTACGATGCAATTGTTTAGGTGAAACAGAATTTTCGATATGTGCCACCTCATACAAAGGGACTTCTTTATCACCACTTTTCAATTTAATTGAATTAAATTCATACAAACTGATCTCCGGCATTCGTATAGTAATATCATTCATCTCGCCATCTTTTTCGTATTTACCGGCATTTTTCCCCATCAACAAATCTTTAAGTTGAGTAGTTATACTTTCAGCAGTTAAGTCATAAATTCCTGCTTTGTAGCGGTCAATAACAACATCTATTTCGGGTGCACCTTTTTCTATGCTGGTTTTTACATTCAACAAATAAGGAATTTCCAGCATTTTGTTTTTTATTTTTGTTGTAAGCTCGTCAAGCACTTCGATGTCGTCGCCTTTAACTTCAACAACCAAGGGAGCATCTTCTGTTCCCATAGTTGATTGCAAAGCAGTTTGGTCACGAATTATTGAAATTTCAGCATCAGGAATTTGATCTAAAAGTTCTCCAATAACGGAAATAATTTCCTCGGATTGATTAACAACTTCAGTTTTTAAATGAACTTTAATGCTTGCGGAATTTTCATTTTGAAAAACAGATTTTTCGCTACCGCTACCGTCTGTAGGACCGATTTGACTAAAAACAACATCAACTTTATCATCGAGGACTTCACTTAGCATCGATTCAATAGTGCGGACTGTTTCGGCAGTACGCTCCAATTGAGTCCCTTCTTTTAATTGCAACTCTATAGTAAATTCATTTGTTCCACTTTTTGGAAGGTATTCATTCCCAACATAAGGGAAAATATAAACTGTTAGTACAAGAATTAAAATTACTACACCGATTATTAAATATCTGAAATTAAGCATTTTGTTTAATAACCCGCCATACCAACGAATACGAACCGATTTGATATTTTTTTTCATTGATTTCTTGCCATAAGCAAAATTAAATAACATTGGTATCAGTAATATAGCAACAAATAAAGAAGCCAATAATGAAAAAGCTACAGTCCAGGCCTGATCTTTAAACAATGCACCGGAAGCACCATGTAAGTAAACTATCGGGAGGAAAACCACAATTGTTGTAAGTGTTGAAGCAACAATAGCTCCACCAACTTCTGCCGTACCTTTTATGGCTGCTTCTTTGACAGATAATCCCGACTCTAAATTCCTGAAAATATTTTCAACAACAACTATGGCATTATCAACCAGCATACCTGCACCAAGAGCAAGCCCGCCAAGAGTCATAATATTTAAACTCAAACCATTAAAATACATCAAATTGAAAGTAGCAATTACCGAAATTGGAATTGCAAAACTTATAATTGCCGTAATTTTAATTCTTCTTAAAAAAACAAACAGAATAATTACAGCCATCAAAGCTCCGAGTAAAGCTGTTTCTTCAACCTCATCAATAGAATCTTGAATGAATTTTCCTTGATTTTGAACTATCGGGAATTCATAACCTGGCAAGGCTTTTTTAATTGATTCCATTGTTTCATTCAAGTCATTTACAGCCTTAACCGTATTAAATCCGGTTTCCTTGAAAACTGAAAGCCCGACACAGCGATCACCATTAATTCTGACAATGTTTTGAGGATCTTTATTTATGAAACTGACTTTTGCAACATCTTTTAAAAATATCGGCACTTTATTATTTATGGAAGCTTCGGGTTGAACATTTTGGCCGGAATTAATTTGTTTATAGCTGACAACCAAATTCTCAAGATCGCGAATATTTTCAAAAAGGCTGGCACCTTTGATAATATATTTTTTACCCATCTCAACTATAGATCCACCCGAAACGTTTCTGTTCATATTTTGAATCTGTTGAACAATTTGTCCGGCTGTTAAACCAAAAGCATCCAATTTATATTGATTGGTTTCTATCAGAACTTCTTTTTCTTCGGTACCGGTAAGAGTAACATCAGCAACTCCCTCAAGTCGAATCAATTCGTTTCGAATATAATTTTCGCCGACTTTTCGGAGTTCATCCATGTCGGAAATTTCGGGATGGCGCATGCCGATTATCATCACAGGCGAAGCATTTGGGTCATGCTGAGTGATTGTAAATTCGTCAATATCCGAATTCTGACTAAAAGTTGTAAGTGCCTTTTGTATATCCAAAAAAGCCTCATCCATATCCCTTCCCCAAGCATATTCTACAGTAACCCTGGCCGAACCAACCATACATATTGAAGAAACCTGAGTAACTCCTTTTTGTCGAATCGACAGAGATTCAATGTTTTCGATATATTGTTTTTCAATTTCTTCGGGTGGCCGTTCACCGGCTGTAATTTCAATAAAAATTCGCGGAGCATTCATTTCCGGTAATAAATCGACACCCAACTTCCTTAAAGAAATCCATCCCAACAATATAATTGCAAGAGCTAACATTGTAACCGTTACAGGATAATTAACCGAAAACTGTGTTATTTTTTTCATTTTATTTTTTAAAGTTTCAAGTTCAATCTAAAATCAAAAAATTCAAATTTAATCACTTTACTACCTTAACTTTCGAGCGATTTCTCAGGGTTTCAAATCCTTTTATTACGAGCCTGTCGTTTTTTTCTAAGCCTGAAATTATTTGGACTTCTTCGGGATTTTCTAATCCGAAACTGATAATTCTTTCCTGTGCAAGGCCTTTGTTAATAACAAAAACAGTATTTCCTCTTTGCTTTGATAAAATAATATCTTTTGGTATAACAATCGCACTATCAAGCGAAGCAACGATTATTTCGCCTTTGGCAAACATTCCGGGACGCATTAAAAATTCAGGATTATTTATTTCGACTACTGCTTTAAATGAGCGTGTATCAGGATCAATTGCAGGTGAAAGTTGAGCAATTTTACCCGAAAGAGTGTCATCGGGAATTGTATAATTCATTATTCTAATAGTATGTCCGACTTTAATAAGATTGATATTTTTTTCAGCAAGATTTAGCTCCATTAAAAGTTTGCTATAATCCATTAATTTAACCATAAAAGTATTGGCATCGATTTTTGTTCCTTGTGTGAAATAAGGAAGGTCAACAATTACACCTGAGAAAGGGGCTGTAATTTTCATCTTTTTTAAACGGATTAATGCGTCCTCGTAAGAATATTTAGAATTAATAAACTCTATTTCAGCATTTTTTAATTCGCTCAGAGTTACACCTCCTTTTTCGTATAAGGATTTTTGCTTATCGAAGACTTGCTTTGAGATTTCGAGATGTAATTCCAAGGAGTTAATTTTAATGTTATTTTTATATTCTTCATCCTCAAGAAAAATTAATTCATCTCCTTTATTAACATAATCGCCAAGCGTATAAGGTTTAGCTGTCGAAGGATTATTTAAAAGGGTGTATTTACCTGTAATTTCCGACTTTAAACTAACTTCCTTCTCGGGTGTTACGCTTCCGCTCGTTGTAATATATTGTTCAATGGATTTGGGTTTTACTTCCATAACCGAAACCGGTACCGAAATATCTTTATTTAAATCCGGAGCATTTTCGTTGCAAGCCATAAAAAGGAAGGCAATTAGTATGAGCGTTAGTATTTTTTTCATCTGTTTATGTTTTTGTAGTTCATATTTTCAATTATTTGCATTATTAAAACTAAAGATATAGAAATTGGAAATTGGAAATTTGGTCTTCTTCCGAATTTCTATTTTCAAATTTCTATTTTCATTTTACTTCTCTCTTATATTCTCCTGCAATTCTTTTGGAACAAACGAAGTGTTGTTTTCAAAGTCCCAAAGCGATTGAATTTTCATATTAATTAATTCGAGTTTATAATTTATCAATGAATTAGCAAGGTTCATTTTCTTTTCCGAAAGCTGATTTTGGAAAAGTTCAAGGTCCATACTGGTAAGGTCGCCGTTTCGGTATCGCTCCAAATTTATTTCATAAGTTAATTGAGCATTTTTTTCGTTTTGTTTAGCAATTTCAATTTGCAAAATCAGGTTATTCAAATTTCTGTATATTTTTCTGATATTAATTACAATATCATCTTTTAGGGTTTGAATATCTATTTCTTTAGATTCTACTTCAATTTCGGCTGCACGGATTTTAGCTTTTCTCTCACCCCAATCAAAAATGGGTATTGAAAATTTAACTTCAAATTTTGGACTTTTCGTTGGAGTACCATAAATATATCCAAACTTTTCGTTATTACCCATAAGTCCGAGTGAAAGTTCAACATCGCCTCGGAATTCATTGGTTGCAGAAGTTTCAATTAGATTAAATTTTGAGGTATTAAGTTCAATTTGCTTTTGACTTAACTCAAGTCTTTGCGTAAGGCCATTTTCAATGGCTTTATCTAATGAGACAATTACCGGTTTGTAATCAACATCAGCAGAAACCTGAATATCATCATAAAGTGATAAACCGATCAGTTGTTTAAACTGATCTTCTGCATTTTCCAGTTCAACTTTTTTATTATCTAAATTCGATTTACTTGTTGCAAAATTCAGTTCAGCCTGATAAAGTTCTTCTTTAGCAGACAAACCACCTTCAACCTTACTTTGAATAATTTCTTTACTGATCTTTTGATTTTCAAATTCTTCTTCAGCAATTTCCAAAGCCATTTGTCTTTGATATATCGAATAAAATGCCTGATTTACCTGGTATTCCATATTTAACATTTCGATGGAGTAGGATAAAGTGGCGTTTTCAAGATTAAGTTCGTTTCGTTCAAGATCAAGTTTAGTCTTATTGTAAGTAAACAATGGTTGTTTATAAGATAAGTATAAATTGTTATCAAATCCTTTATCTTTAAAAGTTGTATCCATTCTTTCTGAAAAGTTATTTTTATAACCAAAATCATTTTGAAGTGTTAAAGAACCATCAGAGAATTTAATTGGTTGAGAAACTATAAAACTGGCTTTTGATTCCTTTTTTTCAGCCGTGAACCATTGAGAAAATGAGTTATCATATTCGTTTGAATGAGAATAATTAAAAGGAGAAATATTTAAATGGAAACGAGATTTCAATAATGCCAATTGAGCATTTAAATACTCCTTATTTTTCTCCATATTTAACCTTGATTGTTTAATTTCAGGGCTGCTTTCAAGAGCAATATTTAAAGCTTGTTCACGAGTTATAATCTTTTGTGAATATGAAAGTTTGTATGCACTCAGAAATAATGTTAGGACAAAGATTAGTTTAATTGTTTTCATATTTAAATTGTTTGTTCAAGATATTCAGTTTCAATTCTAAAATGTAAATTCTCAACTCTATTCATTTTTCACCCATTTAATTGCATCGGCAAATATCATATCACCAATTGATTTATTAGTTAGCTCAACTTTTGCATTTGAAGGACTTATAAAAAATGTCCCAAGATAATTCCATCCATCTTCCAATTCTTCGTCCGACAATGTAAATTCCTGTATTCCACCATCGTGATAAACCTTGAAATTATAATTGGATTTTCTATTTGCCCTTCGACTGTTTAATTTTTTAATATGGCAGTAAACATCAAATTGCCCGTCATTTTCTATAGGGGCACTCCATATGGCAGTTCGTTCGCCATGGCCTGATTTTGTGTAAACTGCCGAACGAACATATTTTCCGTAAAAGGCCGATCGTAAAACCGGTTTCCATTCAGCAGGAGGATTCCAATAGCGTATTCCTGAATATTTATACCCCTCTTTTTTGTTTTCGTCAATTAGTGATTTCAGGTAAGATTTTTGCAAATCCTGCTTAAATTCAAAATTATTGCTTTCATTGTCAACGATGATTTCATTTTTGTTTAAAATATCTGTAAAAAGCTCACAATCTTTAATTTCATCAAAAACAGCAACTTTTTTGGTTTCATCAAATGAAGAAAAATCATAAATAATATTATTAGGCAGATTTTCGGAAATATGAGTATAAATATTCATACGAGTTGGTTCGCCCGAAAACACAAAACCAATTTCTCTCGCAGTTTTTGCCGGAATGTGAATTTTTTTTGTAAAATCAGGGGCTACATTGCCTCGACGACGACGACGAGTATTCGGATCAGAAAGATCAATATTTATGGTAATCAAACCGTCAACTTCTTCGGGATTTGAAATTTTGAAGCGAATTTGATATTTTGAAAATTCGCCTTCCATGACTTTATATGCCTGAAGATCTTTTATAAGAAAGCCTGGTAATTCTTTCTTTGAATACCAATTACTTACTTCATTTGTAATATTTTCATTAAAACGATTTTCAATTGCTTTTTCGAATTCTTCAAATGTAAAAGCTTGGTTTTTATGTTCCTCAATAAATCGGTTTAAAAACATATTAAATTCATTTTCACCATATCTTGCCCTGAATACCGAAAATAAATATTCACCCTTTGCAATTATTATATCATTTAAATTAACATCTTCATTGTCACCATCTTCTTCATCTTTTGATGTTTCTATTCCGATTTCTAACAGCCGATTTAAGGGAGCTTCCTTTAGTTCAAGATTAATGCGTTCTCCTTTTAGTATTCCCGTAAAAAACCAGCGATATGAAGCAAGCGAATTCTCGTTTCTATCTTTTAAATATGCTTCGAGAGCCAAATTAAGCACCGGCCATTTTTCAGAATTAAACTGTGTTATAAAAGTATAATAGTTAGGAAAGGGCGTATATGTGTTTCTGTCCATTACATCGAACAAATACCATTCCTCCTGATTTGCCATAAAATTACCACGTACAAACCTTTTGAAAATTCGTGCTTGAAGTTCTTCGGGCGAAACCTCTTCGTTATCACGTATCATCCGTCGCTCAAATCTTTTCTTCCGCTTTTTGAAATCAGTTTCTTCCATAATTACTCCCTTTTCGGGGAAAAAGATAATTTCGGGCTGGACGGCATCGCTGCTTACCGACCAAATATGTTTATCTAATGCAAAATGTAAAGGAATCTCGGCCAAAATAAAACGGTCAAAAGGATATTCAAGGCCGATTTTAGTTTCGTATTCATTTTTTAATTCACGTATTAAATTTGGAAGGCTATCAGTAAAACTTGGAAGGCTGTCGTTAGAACTCTTAAAATGATTCAAAAAATATTGGTTGCCGTTTTTTGCATAAATGCTATATTCAATTGAATCAACATCTATTGAATATTTATTATAATCAGCTATTAATAAGCTAATTTTAGGTAAGGGCACTTTTGGTTTGAATTCAAATTCACCGCTTAATGTTTTAGTTGGTTCACCTTGTGAAACCGCCACGAGATTGGTATCGGTTTTTACCTTTAAGGAAAAATTTGTGAAATCAGGGAAGTGGAGTGCCGGTTTGCATGTGGCATAACCTACGCCTGAAGTCGGGTACCATAATGATTCGCTTGTCAGGCAAACAAATTTTTCCTGTAAATAAGCGTATCTTTTACGAACTCTAAACATCTCAAGTGAGAAATTATCTTCGTATTCATCAAGATTTTGATCAAGAAAATGTGTGCTTTCATTTATTGTCCCTCGGTAATTTAACGACAATTCCGTGCAATCATTCGGAATCAAGCCATCAGGATAATTTATCATCACCAAATGTAAGTTTCTTTTATATTTTAGCTCTTTTCCACTCGACTCGGCAGTTTGAATTTTCAGTGATGGGTTTAGGCTGAAAATTAAAGTATCTATTTTTGAATTAGTTTCATTACAAATTTCCATATCGGCATGAACAGAAATTTCCTTTCCGAGATGTTCAAGTTCGATATCGCAGGATATAACTTTTACCTTGGGAGTATTAACATAATCGTTGTTCAATTCGATCATCTGTTTCTTGAAATTAATATTCTCTTCTTTTAAGCTGATATATTTTTCAGCAAAGAATCCGGAAAGACACAGGCTTATGATTGTGAGATAAATTGGAAAAGAAGCCATTTTTCGTGATTGCGGCAATCGCTGTAATTTAAATACAGTAAAAAATATCAAACCAAGCCCAAAAAAGAAATAAATTCCGCGATGTATCAAAACCTCATTAAAATTCCCAAACCCACCTATAGTTGAATTCATCATTGGAATTTGATATGCAATATAATCGAATAGGTGATAGTACTTTGTATTTAGATAGAAAATTGTTAAAGCGATGTATCCCAGAAGCAAAATAAAAGTAATTGCCTGATTTTTTAATAGGATCATTAAAAAGAAAGATAACCCTAAAATAAAAACCAAAGTTGGCAAACTGATAAGCAAAGGATAGAAAAAGAATTCCCAAATTCCTTGAGTCGAATCGCTGCTGATGAATGAAAAACCAATACCCATCATCAGAATAATTAAATTCAGGATAAAAAATACCGACAAAATTCCGAGAGCCTTCCCGAGTATATATTCGGCATTTGTCATTGAGCGTGCATAAATTACCTCAACTGTGTCGTTTTTTCTATCTTGTTTTAAAAATTCGGAAGCTAGAAAAACGGCAACAATTGCTTGCCCGAGATTCAGCATAATCAGGTTAGCATAAGGAATTGATGCAGGCAAGGCCCTGTATATCCAAGGTGCTCCACTTGCCGGAACAAATACTGCAACATTAAAAATACCCAAACCGATAACAGCGAGTGCGGCAAATATCCTGAAAAACCATGAACGCAATAAGGTTCGCATTTCATAGCGGGCTATTGTTCTTATGAGATGAAGTTTTATCATTTACTCATTCTATCATTCTATAATTTAAACATTCTTTCTTCCGAAAGATATTCCATAAAATACACATAGGCATGTTCCAAATTAGGCTCAATTTCGATTGCATTTTTTACATCTAATTTATCCCCAACCAATTGTACTTCCCAGCCGTCCTCAGATGGAATAGTTGAGATCACGGCATATTTTTCTTTCAATAAATCATACTCAACTCCCGAAGTATTAACCTGCCAAACATGGCCGCGGGCTTTTTCTACAAGCTCTTCAGGAGGCCCGTTAAATTGAAGCGTCCCGCGATCAAGCAAAGCCAAATCGCGACAAACGCTTGAAATATCTCCAACTATGTGAGTTGAAAGCATGATGATAACATCCTTTTGGCTTAATTCGGATAAAATATTTCTAAATCGTATTCGCTCTTCAGGATCAAGCCCGGTTGTAGGTTCATCAACAACAATTATTTTCGGATCGCCGATCAAGGCTTGTGCAATTCCCAATCGCCGTTTCATTCCTCCCGAAAGCTTATTTGCATGCCGCTCGCGTGCATCGAATAATCCGACTTTTTCTAACCATTCATCAACTTTCTGTAAACGAATTTTTTTGTTTTTTAGGCCGGACAGACTTGCTGCATAATCAAGAAATTCCCATGTTCGTAGTTTTGTGAAAAACCTGAAATCCTGAGGAAGGTACCCAAGCATTTTTCTGATTTCGCCTCTGTTTTTCGAAAGATCGAAGCCATTCACCTGAACTACCCCGGTTGTTGCTTTCATAATGGTTACCAAAATTCGCATCAAACTCGATTTGCCGGCACCGTTTGGACCAAGCAAACCAAACATACCGGTTTCAATTTCAAGATTAATATCCGTCAAAGCAAGTTTACCATTTTTGTATTTTTTGCTTAAGTCTTCAATGGTAATCTTCATGTGTTTGATTTTTTTCAGTTAATTCATCTTAGTTTACAAGCATTTGTACAAATTCAAAATACAGAAATTGGAAATTATTAATTTGGATTCTCCTCAATTTCTAATTTCCAATTTTTAATTTCACTTCCTTAGACGCTTCAAACTGCTTTGCGTTACATTTTGTATGCATTTTTTCTTATCAAAACTTTGCAGCAATTTACGTTTTTTTGCTGAAATATGAATATTAATATTGAAATAATAATGAACTCGACAGTTTTAACGAAAGAAAAAATTACCCGATGGATAATAAAAAATAATACAATTTTGTATTTGACCTAAAAGTGTATATTGTCAGTTTTATGAATTCTATAACGAATTGAAAATAAGACTGAATTATTGTTTTAATTTTTCAGGCATCGCACCGAATAGCCACGATATTTCATATTGCTACCACCGACCACACCGTTGTAGTCATGATACACGTGGTAGTAATTGGCATTGGTTGGAAAATAAATACATTGCGTTGAAGTCCAAAAGAAACCACCGTGACCTAAATTGTTAAATCCACTACCCCCTCCGCTGCCACCCGGTAGAGCTGAAAATCCATAATTATCTGTTCCGAAGTGTGTATTATCCTCATTCCATCTCGGGTGGTTATAAGTATTGCAACTATCACCCAGAGGTGAATTCATTTGACGGCATGATTTTAACTCATCTCCATGAGGCGAACCTCCTCCTCCAATATGGTCGAATAGTGTTATCCATTCGTCATTTGTTGATACGCTCCAGCCTGTTGGGCAAAGACCATTGGTGTCAATAATTGCATACCAGTTATACAATCCTCCATATTTGTCCTTCCAACTTATATCATTATTATACCATGCATAAGCTCCTGTTGTGAGGTTTGACCAACTACTATTGTTTGTTTCATTTGGTATAGGTGTGCCGTTTTGATAAGAAGTAGTTTTCAGATTTTCCGCCATCCAGCATTGTGAACCAATTTGTACCGTCTGGTAAATATTGCCGTCAAAATCAGTAACTGTTGGCATACCGGGGCATGGTAAACCATTAGAAATTTCAAAAATAAGAATATCATCCGCAAACATTTTAACAAGATAGCCTTCACCTGGGTTACAATCTCCAATCCCATTAATCCAGTTTGGGCCAATTTTTTGTACAACCCCTCCTTGCGAGTTCCTAATAAAATCAAGATTATCTCCGATAATAGTTTCAAAAGCAATTAAAGTGTTAATGGAAATTTCAGGAAAATAACTTACAAACTGATACCCTGTTTCCAAAGGAATCGGAGTTTCAGGATCAACTAAATCTCCACCGATAACAAATGAATCTTCGTTAAGCATTTTAACGAGATAACCTTCGTCAACAATCCAGTTGCCAATCCCATTAACCCAATTCGGGCCTATCTTTTGTAAAACCTGTCCATGAGAATTTCTGACAAAATCAAGGTTATCATTAAGTATTGATCCCAAAACAACTAACATATCCGAATCATCGGGAATAATATAGGAGGATATAAAACTATAACCTTCTGAGATTTCAAATTGTTGTTCGTAGGGTGGGGAAGTAAAGTTTATTTCTATTATACTATATTCGCCTTCGCCAGATGGAAAGACATTTTCTGTCCAAGCATCTCCATACGGATCAAAGTACTCAACTGTAAATTCGCGTCCTTCAATCTCTTCACTTGCATCCCAGCATTTATAAAAAACTTCATTTCCTGGATTATAACCTTCATAATGACTATTGTAAGCAGTAAGGTTATTGTCAAATGCATTTTCTGGTGTACATACCTGATCTAAAATAAACATACCAACAATTGTATCTCCATCAAACACAGCTATTTCGTCACCAGCTTCCAAATCAACTCCATTTAGAGTAGCCCCCTGGAAATATATTGACCAATAAGGAGGGCATCCACAACCTTCATAAATGAAATGCTGTGCATTTACTTTTAGGGATAATATGCTAACGGATATAAAGCAGATTATTATTAAATAATTTTTATAATGTGTTTTCATAAGGCGTTTACTTAAAATTATTTTTTAAGCTGCTAATATACAAAATAAAAACAAAAAAATCAACTTTTTTTCTTAAGGTTCTGACTAAGTTTAAATTTCACTCCTAAATTTAAATGACGCTTTAAACCCAATATCTTCAGGTTGGATGTCAAATTTTGTAATATTCCTTTATTTCGGGAAACTAATTTCATTTTTCTCTTTAAGTTTTTCCCTATTTCGCTTTAACTCTAATCAGAGTATTCCAAATGATAATTATTTAGTATTAAATTCCATTCTTTGCTGTTAACGATTTTTATTAAAACCGGATTAATCTTTCTTATCAATTTAGGATTTCCCGATGAATAGGAAAAGTATTCTTTATTAGAGCCACTCTTTATAATTTCAATTCTTTCGTTAAACTTAAATTTGGTAATATAGTAATCCAAAATTGCCTGATCGAAAACAAATGCATTGATTTCCTTATTATTCACAGCTTGGAGGCCATCAAGAACTGATGGATAATGAATAAAATTAAGTTTTCTATTAATTAGAAAATTTGAGCTTCCCGTATTAACTATTGAGCCTATCCTTAAATCTGAAATATCACTTATGTCCTTAATTTCAGATTGTAGATTATGAATTGTTAGATGAGAAGCTACTGAAGCTGTAAAAATTGAAACAATAATAATTGAAATGAACATCCATAATCCGGAAATAAGTCTTCCAAATTTTGTTTTCGGAGCGATATCACCATAACCGACTGTAGTAAGAGTAACGATAGCCCACCATAATGATTCACCAAATCCGTTTATGCCTTTATTAAATATCTTAGTCCTGCTTTTTCGTTCGACAATCCAGACCAAAAAACTAAAAAATGCTGTAACCAATAAAACAACAATGAGCATAATTACAAACTCCTTTGTAAAAAAATCAAAGAGATATTTTAACATATTATGATTGAAACGCACAGGTAGAGCAACAGCTAAGCTTGTGATATAAAACGGTTGGGAAAAATATAATCTTTTCAGCAGTTTGCTTGTTACAACTATTGGAGCAATTGAGATATCAAGTTCCGATGTTTCGAGAGCTTTTAAAATATCCTTATATTTATATTCTTTTAATTCATATTTAATTTTTAAGGAATCGGATATTTTTTTCCATAATTCGACACTAATTCCAGAGAACTTTGAATTTTCGCAAATCACAAAAGGCGGATTATGTATAAGCCCAACTCTTAACACCTTTGATGAATCAGCTTTCTGGGCCTGTGAATTCACACAAACACTAAAAACTATTACTATAAATATGGTTCTTGCAAGAAATTTCATTTTTATATTTTTAGCCGGTTTTCATTTCAATATTATAAATCTATTTTATAAATTCATAAATCATCAACAAATATACAATTTATATAATCAAAGCTCTCACTCCATACATCAAGGCTGTTCAATACTATTAATTTTGTGTACTTCACTAAACTTTTCTCTGTGTAACTTAGTGCTACTTCGTGTAAATCTGTGTTATAGCTATTACACAAAGGTAAACAGAGATTTTTGAAAGTTTCACAAAGAAAAACTTCATTTTTATATTACATTGATATTTAACATTATAAGAAATTTTGCTATTTTTGTGATTTTAGAATTTAACATCCCTGCCCCATCCATATAGTTTTAATATTCAAAAATTCTTTTATTCCGTAGGAGGCAAGTTCACGTCCGTAGCCTGATTTCTTAATTCCCCCGAAAGGCATACGTGCATCCGATTTTGTCATTCCGTTTACAAAAACTGCTCCGGCTTCAATTTTACGAGCGACAGCTTCTCCCCTACTCAAATCTGATGTCCAGATACTTGCTCCCAAACCGTAAATTGTATCATTGGCAACTTTGATTGCTTCTTCGGCATTTTTTACCCGAATAATTACGGATACCGGGCCAAAAGTTTCTTCATCGTAAACCGGCATTCCTTTTTTTACATTGGTCAAAATTGTAGGTGGATAAAAGAAACCATCACCTTCAACAATATTTCCACCACAAATCAGTCTTGCTCCCATTTCAATTGATTTCCGAACCTGATGATTAATATTTTCCAAGAGGTCAAGCCTTGCCATAGGGCCCATTTCGCTTGACTTATTCATCGGGTCACCTACTATGCAGTTTTCAAACAAAGTTTTTTGATTTTCAATAAATTCATCGGCAATTTCTTCCTCGACAATAAATCTTTTGGCAGAAATGCAAACCTGGCCTGCATTCAATAATCTTGAATCGGTTCCGGCTTGGCATGCTTTTTTCAAATCGGCATCTTTTAAAACTATAAAAGGATCGGAACCACCGAGTTCTAAAACCGATTTCTTTAAATATTTTCCTGCCTGTGAAGCTACAATGCTGCCGGCTTTGGCGCTTCCCGTTAAAGTTACTCCTGAAATTAAATCATTGGCTATAATTCTATCGACCAATTCAACAGGAATAATCAAGCTGCGAAATATATTATCAGGAAAGCCAGCTTTTCGAAATATTTTTTCAATTGCAAGAGAACAGCCGCAAACATTTGGTGCATGCTTTAATATTACTGCGTTTCCTGCCATTAGATTAGGAACTGCAAAACGAAACACCTGCCAAAAAGGGAAGTTCCAAGGCATAATTGCTAAAATACTACCGAGAGGTTCAAAACTTGCGAAGCTTTTATGGGCATCAGTTTCAATTATTTCATCATTTAGAATTTGTTGGCTGTGGTCGGCATAATAATCACATAATGCGGCACATTTTTCAATCTCGGCTTCAGATTGTGAAATCACTTTTCCCATTTCGGATGTAATCAGTTCAGCGAACTTTTGCATATCAGATCTGAGAATTTCACCGGCTTTCTTCATTAATTTCGAACGAAATGTAAAAGATGTATTTCTCCAAGTTTTCCATTCTTTATTTACATCGTTAATAATTATATCAATCTCAGAAACCGAATATTCTGAATATTCTTTGATTAATTTTTTGTTAAAAGGATTTATGCTTTTCATTTTCTGTCAGAACTTTTTTCTATTAACCGCAAAACACGCTAAAAAACGCAAATAATTTTGCGTTTCTTTGCGATCTTAGCGGTTAATTATTATCCTTAAAATATTTATTGTTCAGAAAAAAACTAATCCACTTCAAGAATTGTTTTCTTAACAGTTTTTATAAATGCTGCCCAATAATTATCCCAATCTTTTTCAAGATTTAAAAACGGAGTTAACAAGGAAGCACGGAAAATCCAAACACCTGTTCCGTTTAAGAATTCTTGTTCATCAATACCAATTCTATTTAAGAAATGAACAGGTGCTTTCCCATAATCTTCAAGTGTGAATTCGGTATGTGAAGTTAAAAAATCTTCGGAATAAACAGGCCCGCCAACATATTGAAATTTATCAAATAATTTAAGAGTCAAATCATTCATTTTTTTCAAGCTTGTATTTCCAACTTCATTAAAGGTCCAATTAACCATATTGAAGTCAGGTTCCGTAAGTGTATAAGCTTTATAGGTTTTACCGTTTTCGAGAGTGAATTCGGGTTCCTCTGATAATGCTTTATAAAATCTTTGAGCTACTTCCTGGCTTCTGCCGATAATTCTTCCATATCCGGAAATATTTAAAGGAACAACTTTATGTGCAGCCCAAACCGCAGCAACCGAGGCACCTGCTTTTGACCCTTCCATGATATATGATCCAAGCAAAATCGGATTTTCATTCGACATTCCTTGTGCAAAAACATAAGCAGCAAAATACGAAATCAAGTCTTTAACTCTTGTGTCTTTTGCCAGAATAGCACCCGCCTGATAAGGAATATATCCCATTTTATGTGGGTCGGTTGTAATAGAATCAGCTTCGCTCATAGCTTTATATGCTTCGTAAATATCACGTGAAGGCCAATCGTTGTCCATTTGCATTGCACCCGATTCGTGAAGCATAGGTTTTATTTTATCATAACTAACAAATTCGTCATTTTTATCAAGGAAAATCGAACGGGCATAACCGCCGTAAGCAGCATCAATATGATAGTAAAAATTAATTCCTTTCTTTGCGTATTCTTTTCTAAGTTTTACTACTTCATGTACTTCATCAACAGCACCTTCTTCGGTTGTCCCCACTACCGAAACAACACCGAGAACAGGAATTTTTTGTTCAACGAGTTTGTCAATTTCTTCTTTTAAATGATTTATATCCATACGGCATTTATCATTTACCTGAACATTTACAAAATTATTGCTTCCAATTCCCATTATGTCAACTACTTTTGTCCAGGAATAATGCTTGGTTTGAGGGACAAGCAATTTACCGAATTTCCCGCTAATCATTCCTGTACCCCTGACGGAGTGATTTCTTACCTCATCGAATATTCCAAGTTCCTTAGTTTCATCCAAAAGGTCAAGGATTTTTGTTGTTGATAAATTCATTAATTGCCAATCGTCAAGGCCTATAACGAGTTCGGGTTTAACTTTTTTAATTGCATTAGGTACTGATTTTAGATTTCTCATAAACCATGTAGCTTCGAAATTGGCAACATGCCCCCCCGAAGTAACGTGTCCCCAGGCTTTCTCGGGATCGTAACCCATCATTTTTGATAATTGTTTACCTACTTCAACTTCTAATGAGGTTGTTGCGGGAGCTCCTTCATAGGCGCAATTATTAGGGTTGTATAAAATTGTTGCCATATATGCAATTACTGCCGGCATTAATACATCACTATTCATTTGCCCGAGATAACGGGGTGAGAACCAAGGCTCGGAACTTCTTTTTAGCTTTGATGAGAGTTCTAATAAAACTTCTCGCGTTTTTTCAAGAGTGTTCTGAAAGCTACTTTCACTTTGTTCTTTTAAAGTTATTGCTTCCTTGTCTTCGGGATGAAAATCGCGTCGCCAGAAAATATGTTCATCCAACATAAATTCAATCATTTCTTTCAGAAACTTCTGGTTTTCAGATTTTGGTCCTAGAAAAAGAGCATCAACATTAATATCTTTCATAATTTTAGATTTATTAATAATTATTTAGTATTATTTATTTTTTGTTTCCATTCAGGTTTTTTAAATTTAAAGACAAGCAAAGGAATAATTACAAAGAAAGCCAAACCTATTGCCATAAACCAGATATAAAAGGATGAATTTCCTTTTGATGAAACTAATTCGGGTGGAAAAAATGAAATGACTACAACGAAAGCCATTGATATTAGTCCGAAGCAAGATAAAATCCACATCCCAATGTTTCGTTTTCCGGGAATTTTATATGCTCTCGGTACATCGGGTTGAGAATATCTCAGCTTTATTCCGGCAGCAAACATAAAAATATACATTAGGGCGTAAAGCAAAGTTGTAAGAATTAAAATCATAAAGAATACACTATTAATGCTTGGAACTATCAAATATAATAATGCGACGAGTGAAATTGCAGTTGCTTGTGTGAAAATAATATGAGTAGGAACACCGTATTTATTTTCTTTTTGCCACCAGGGAGGAAGGTCGCCATTTTTAGCAACACCCAAAATTCCTTTTGAAGGACCGAGCACCCACGTACTTATTTGTCCTGTTGCCCCGATAGCAGCAAAAAGTGCAACTATTGGAATAAGCCATTTTATATCAAATTTCGTTAGAAAAACCGTAAAGGTTTGCATAATGCCGGACACAAGACTGATTTCATTTTTCGGAACAACAATTCCAACAATTAATGAGCCGAAAATATTTAATAATATTAATAGAAAAATCCCCATAAACATTGCTTTCGGGTAGTTTTTTTGTGGGTTTTTCACCTCGTTTGCATGAACCGACGAAACCTCCAATCCGGCAAAAATAAACACCACCGAAACAAAAAATGTAAGGTTCCCGATATTAGAAAAATCAGGGAAAATGTTTTTTGCAGTAAATGCAAAATCCATATTAATAGGATTTCCTTGTATTATGTATATTACACCGAGAACAATTATTAAAGCAGCCGGAATAAAAACTCCAAAAATCACTCCTATTGTACTTATTAAACTTGCAGCTTTTAAACCTTTTAAGTTTAGAAATGTAACTCCCCAATACATTACAAGAATCATAATAAAGATAAATGTTTCATTATTTGCCCAGGGAGGATAGAAAACATAAGCCCACATTGCAGCAATGAAAGAGGTTATCATCACCATTCCGAAAAACATTTGCACCCAAAGCATCCACATCGAAAAGAATGCCCATTTTTCGCCAAAGGCTTCTTTTATCCACACATAAACACCGCCTTCTTTTGGCCAGCCTGTTGCCAATTCGGCAGAAACAAGTCCGACAGGAATTAAATAAATAATTGCTGCAACAATTATATAAAAGAACATCTGCATTCCTGTTTCTGCAAGCATCGGCATATTTCGTATGCTCAAAACAAAAGCAGAGGTTATCATAATAAGTTTAAAAATGCTTAAATATGTGGTTTTTGTTTTCATGTAAAAAATTTTATTATTAATACCCAAAAATATAATTTTTTTCTAAATTTACAAAAAAATTTTAATTTGCATTGTTTAATTTAATACTAAATAGGAAATGAAAAAAAATATTATATTTTTCTTGATTATTAATGCTTTGTTAATCAGTGTGAACGCACAAAACAACTGCCTTGATTTTGATGGTGTCGATAATTATGTTGCGACCACGAGTGCAATTAATTTATCTGGTCTCGGAAATGACATAACTTTTGAGGCATGGATATATGTAGAGTCTTTCGATGATGTTGCTTATGGGATTAGTAGTATTATGGGAACAGAGGATGAAGATAATGGTACTGCACTTATTAGATTAGGGGACCCCGGTGAAAGCTTAGATAGCAACAAGCTGCAATTTGTTTTGGCCTATTATGTTGATGGAACATTAACACAATTCAAGTTAAATGGGACAACCGGACTAAGTACAAACACCTGGTACCATGTTGCTGCTACTTTTAAAAAAAGCACACTGGATGCATATATATATATTAACGGTGTTCAAGATGCTAATATCTATTTAGGGAATGAGACGAATTTTATAGCTAATGATATTTTATACATTGGGGCTATTACCGGCCTACAACGTTATTTTGATGGAAAAATTGATGAGATAAGAGTATGGAGCACTGCACGTACACAAGCAGAGTTACGTGCTAACATGTATAATGAACTTACAGGTTCGGAAACCAATCTGGAAGCATATTATAAGTTAAATGAAAATAGCGGAGCAACAGCAGACAACACAGAAGAAACAGCTACTTATGATGGGACATTGTATAATATGGAAGATGCTGATTGGTTGCCTTCATCTGCATTTTTTGGTCCTAAAAATGCCTTGAATTTTGACGGGGGATTGCAAGCTGGAAGTCCTGATTATGCGTATAAAACTTCAAATGTTACATCAGAAACTGATAATTTTACGATGATGGCATGGGTTTATCCAGATGTTGTTACTAATGGTGAAGGAGGCTGGAGATGTATCGCTTATAACGGGGATGATGCGGGTGGTTATGGAATTGGTATAGAGAATTCAAAAGTTGCAGGATTATTTGGAACTATAACTTATCATGTCACAGATGAAGTTTTATCAGATGGAAACTGGTATCATATAGCAATGAGAAGAAATAATGGTACTGTTCAATTTTTTCTAAATGGAGAATTACTAAGTTATTCTAATACAAAAGCCCCACTTGCACCTAGTGCTAATTTCACTATAGGAAATATGTATAGTAATGATGGCTCATCCATATATACTGATTCATTTGATGGAAAAATTGACGAAGTTAGAGTTTATGATGCTGCCCTAACTGATGAGCAAATAATCGAGAATATGTGTACTTCACTTGAAGGTGATGAAACAAATTTAGTAGCATATTATAACTTTGACAATAGTACCGGCACAACACTCCAGGCTTTTGATGGTAGTACTTCCAACGATTTGACACTTGTTAATATGGCAAATGATGATTGGGTAAGTTCATCAGCTTTTAACACATGGCTTAATGTTGAAACCACTAATTGGTCAACTGCAACTAATTGGAGCTTGGGTACAGCTCCGGTTTTGACTGATAACGTTGGAATACCTGATTATAGTTCCGATGGAGGAAGCTACCCTATTGTTAATTCACTCGGGACTTGTAATAATTTGGTTGTTGAAGATACAATATCTTTTGATTTTGACGATTCACACACCATTCATGGCTCAGCCTTTGTTATAGGGCATTCCGATATTAAAAATGATTCAAAATTAGAAGTAACAGGATCTTTATACATTTTACCTTTTTCTTCACTTACAATGGAACCAAGGGGCCAGCTTACAATAGGAAAGAAATTTGATAATTGGGCAGGTACTTGTACTATTAAATCAGATGAAACTAATACCGGTTCAATGATAGTTGGAGAATCAACATCGGGTGATGTTACTTTTGAACGATATATTCCTTCCGGTAAGTGGCATTATATTTCATCCCCTATTGTTTATGATGTCGGATCAACTCAATTTGATGACCTTGCCATGGATTTGGGAGATCCCGGCAGCAGCAGTAATCAGTTTTATCGCTGGGACGAAAGCCTTTCAGGTAAAACTATTGGTTACTGGGTCGATATTTTGAACGGTGCCGACGGATTAGGAAGCAATACTCTAATGGATGAGGAGGTTTTTAATTTAGGGCAGGGTTATGCTATTTATTATGCATCTGCTCCCAAAACCTTAAGTTTAACTAATGAAATTTATGTTTCAAATAAAGAATATATTCTTACAAAAACGACTAATAGCACTTTTGAAGGAGCAAATTTGGTAGGCAACCCGTTTTGTTCGGACATTGCTATTAATACAGGAGCTGATACTGATAATAATTTTAATGGGGTATCCGATCATCTCCCGTGATTTTCATTAATAATTTTTTCATATGATACAGGTGCTGTTATCACTGCCTGTTCAACTAATCGCAAGAATAGGAG
>Ga0222665_1000495_pt1 | contig 23228 bp, 15 predicted proteins | sample AntAcemetagen653_FD_179853 | JGI IMG/M metagenome (GOLD analysis project Ga0222665, IMG submission 179853) | Saline water microbial communities from Ace Lake, Antarctica - #653 | ecosystem: Environmental > Aquatic > Non-marine Saline and Alkaline > Saline | place: Antarctica: Ace Lake...
GGATTTCGTGATCGCCCTTTCCCTTGTCTGTGTGGTATGCATGGTGGCCCTCATCATTTTTACCAAATTCGTGTGGGGCAAGCACTATGCGTCTGCCAAAGTAGAAAACGTGCAGGAATATATCAAAGTCTTGAAAGAACAATACCCGATCACGGATCCAAGGCTTCTCACGTATGGGTTAGCTGTTTTGGGCTTTGTCGTATTCCTTTTCCTGAGCCATGGCTACTGGCATATGGAGGTCAGCGTGGCAGCGTTGATGGGAGCGGCTATCCTCTTGACTATTGCAATCATAACGGAAAAGGTGAATCTGATCCAGTTAATCGAAAAGGACATTGAGTGGCCCACGCTGATGTTCTTCATCTTCCTTTTCATTATGGTCGGGGCAGTGGAGTCAAGCGGCCTGTTGGCCTTGGTTGCAGACTGGATTCTGGACCTCTCAGCAGGTAATTTTCTGATGGCCTGCGGTCTGATCCTCTGGGTAGCCGCCATCATGTCTGCCTTTGTTGACAACATCCCCTTTACAGCCACCATGTTGCCTATTGTGGCCTATCTCGGTAGCGTGATTCCGGGTTCAGAAAATACCCTCTGGTGGGCCCTTGCGCTCGGGGCATGCTTCGGCGGGAACGGAACTATTATCGGGGCATCCGCAAATGTGGTAACCATGGGGATCGCAGAATCCAGGGGTTACAGGATCAGCTTTATCGGTTTCATGAAAACCGCCTTCCCATTCATGATAATCACCATCCTGATCGCCCATGCCTGGCTCCTTATTTTTAAGCCTCAATAGGGCACCTGATTTGAGGGGAAGGCCCTTTTCCATCCTGCATCCTGTATCTTGCTTATATGAAAAAGGGCCTTCCCGAAATATTCTGAAGGGGCTCCCTCCATTTTCCCCAGCCGTGAAATTTCTCTTTACCTTGGGGGTCTATGCCTCTATAATTCGCGACCATTGAGAGGAGTCGACATTTTTCTCGTAAAAAGTCTGTTTTGTGACTCTTTATGGGTTTATCAATTCTTAGAGGATAACCACTATGACCAATAACGATAATAAGGAAAGCCATTTGGTTAATGGCTTGACAAATTCAGATGAACCCCCTGATCAGGATGCCACGTTTTTTGCGAATATATTCATAGATTCACCTATCGGCATTTACATTGTTCAGGATGGTAAATTTTTATTCATGAATCCGGAATTCCTGAGGATCGGGGGCTTTGACGAACAGGATCTTTTGGGTACGGACTCTCTCGGGATTGTGCTGCCTGAAGATAGAGAAAAGGTGAAGCGCTGCGCCGTGGAGATGTTGAAGGGGAAAAGCCACTCCCCATACGAGCACCGGGTTTTGACCAAGGATGGTGAGATCAGATGGATTTTAGAAACGGTTACCTCAATCCAGTTCAAGGGTAAAAGATCAGTCCTCGGATATTTCATGGATCATACCGAACATGAGAGGGCAAAAGAGGCCTTAAACATATCAGAGGATAAATTTCATAAAGCCTTCCGTTCCAGCCCTGACTGGTTTGTTATAAGTACTCTGGAAGATGGTTTTTATGTCGACGTTAACGAGACCTTTTTAAGCTCCACCGGTTATACGAAGGACGAGGTTCTTGGCCGCACCTCAAGCGAATTGAGGATCTGGGCTGATCCGAATAAGCGGACGGAGATGGTCAAAACGCTCCGGGATAAGGGTGTGGTCCGTAACCTCGAAGTCGAATTCCGCATGAAATCCGGGGAGATTCGGAATATGCTCTGGTCGGCTGAAGTCATAGACTATGGCGACGAGAAGTGCCTTATCGCTGTAACACGCGATATTACTGCTCGCCATCGTGCCCAGCAGGAACGCCTGAAACGGGAAAAACTGCAAGGTGTCCTTGAAACTGCCGCTACCGCGTGTCACGAAATAAATCAGCCGCTGCAATATATTTTTCTCCTTTTGGGTGAGATTTTGGAAAAAGATCCTGAAAATGAAGACTTAAAGGAAATCAAAAGACAGTATGATCGGATAAAGGGTATTACTAATAAGTTTGAAAATATTACCGTATATGAAACAACGGATTACATCAAAGGGGAAAAAATCATCGATATCGACAAGGCATCAAAGAAGAGATAGGGGTGGCTTTAAACATAGTATAGCATTATGATTACTGCTTACCCTTTCGGGTTTTCCCATGAGTTGAGGCGCCGGGCTTTCTTTGGTGCCGGGATTTATGTCTTTTCTTTGGATGAACGCCCTCAGGCATGGTGAGCCATTCTTCCTCCGGCTCCATACATTCCAACTTGCGGCCCATAAACTCCTCGATGGCAGGGATGAAGAAGGCATCTCTTTCGTCGGCGAAGCTGATCGAGGTGCCAGTGGCGCCGGCCCGACCAGTGCGCCCGATCCTGTGTACGTAATCCTCCGGATCATGCGGCAGCTTAAAATTGATGACATGATCCATACCCTCGATGTGAATTCCGCGTCCGGCTACATCCGTTGCCACCAGTACCCGTATCTTTCCGGATTTAAATTCGTTAAGACGGCGGAGCCGTTTTTGCTGGGGGACCTCCCCGGAGAGCATGGAGCAGTTAATGCCGTAGCGGGTCAGCATCTCCGAGAGCCTTCTCACCTCGTCCCGCCTGTTGCAGAAAACCAGGGCACGGCTCAAGTCCTGCCGGATGATGATGTTCAGGAGCAGCGCAAATTTCTCGTCCGTGGTCACGATGTAGACAATCTGCTCAACTGTATCGACCGCGACCTGCTCCGGTTCGATCTCAACGGTTACAGGGCTGCGAGTCCACTCTGAGGCGAGGCGTGTAATCTGTCCGGTCAGTGTAGCGCTGAAGAGCAGGGTCTGGCGCTTGTCTTTTGACGGAGTGCTGTGAATGATCTTTCGTACATCGGGAATAAAACCCATGTCGAGCATACGATCGGCCTCGTCGATGATCAACACCTCGACCCTTTTCAGGCTAAGGTCGTGTCGCCGTTGAAAGTCGAGTAGTCTTCCAGGGGTTGCCACGACGATATCGACCGAACCGGCGATAAGCTGGTTTCTCTGCTTGACGTAATCCATGCCTCCAAATACGGAAATAACCTTTATAGCACAGTATTTGGAGAGATCCCGGGCCTCCTCGGAGATCTGAAGCACTAACTCCCGGGTGGGGGCGAGGATCAGAACCCGGGGTGTGCCAGGTGTTCGTTTTCCCTGAAGGGGGTTATTCAGTATCCGGGTAATGATAGCGATCAGAAAGGCGGCCGTCTTTCCTGTACCGGTCTGGGCCCGGCCGCTTGCATCCTTGCCCGACAGTGTGCTGGGAAGAATTTCAGCCTGGATCGGTGTGCAGTACTCAAAGCCAAGATCGCTGATGGCATGAAGGAGCGGATTGGGAAACCCAAAATCGTGAAACCGGGTCTTGCCTTCTAACGGCGGGACTTTGAACTGTGAAGCGTCCCATCTCTCTTCTAATACAGTTCCGGTTGTGGGTGCGGGTGAATCCCCGGCACGGATGATTTTCTTTCCCTTTGTGCGTGAGGCCCGTCTGTGAAAGGGAGACCTTTCCCTTTCTGGGCTCGAAGGCCTTGGATTGGCCCCTGTAGTGGATTTTTTTCCCTCCCGGATCATCTTTTTCAGTCTATATTCTCCTTCTCCCCCAACCTTGACGTGAATTCCCTGCCGGAGTCATGGGCGTATCTGAAGAAATGCTCCACTCTGTCCTCAGTTGAATTGAGAGGGATCTCACAACCGGAGGCAAGGATATAGCCGCTCCCTTCTGCAGCTGTCTCTATGCAGTCTGTGATTGCTTTCTCCATCTCTTCACGGGTTCCGGTTGCAAACAGGGAAGTTGGCACGTTCCCCATGATCGTTAATTTGCCGTTAGACTGTTCGACCATTTTTTTTAGGGATGAGGGGGCATCCAGACTGATAAAAGTGATCCCGGTATCAATGACATGCTCCATAATTGGATCAATATACCCGCATATATGGAGGGTCATGGGGGCCTTTTTAGACCTGAAATATTCACAGAGTTCCCTGTGGCAGGGTCCTATAAAATCCCGGTAGATTTCAGGAGAAATCAGACTGCACGAAGCAAAGGCTTCTCCGAGAGATGGCAAGAATCCGGCCTCTATTACGGCATCGCCCACGGTTCGAACAACCTCTGTGGTGAATTTCATCAATTCATGGACGAATTCGGGCTCAGTAATGCACTCGATCAGGAGTTGTTCCGCACCCCTGAGATGCATAGCCAAGTTCCAGGGTCCTGAATGTCCGAGTCCAACAGCGGCGGTCTTGTTTACCCCGGCAGAGACTCTGTCGCACAATTCAAGAAAATAGGGAAGTCTGCCGTCTTTTTTTGGATCAGGCACCTTTAGGCTAACAAGTTGGGACTGATCCTTCAGCAAGGTAGATTTTGGGTGAGATATGTTGTCTTCAGGGAAGTCCAGTTCACATCCCATAGCCTCAACCTCAAGGAAAATGTCGTTGTATACAATTACGCTATCAGGCTGAAATCTATCGTAGAATGCGAGATGGGCTTCAGCGCTCTTCTTAGCGTCCTTGAGGATCTCCCTTACCGTGTAATTGGTCAGCTTTGAGCAATACGGCCCGATCAATACGGTAGTCGGGATCCGGTCCGCATACTGCCGCTTCAACGCAGAAACCATATAATGGCGTCCCGTCAGTTTTTCCATTACCCCTCCCTTTACCCTGAACTTTATGGTTTTTTATCTTTTAGCGTTGAGTATATATTACTAAACCTTTGATGTCGACAAAAAGATGCTGCCCAGTATTCAGGACTGCGGTGCAAGGCGCAAGGCGTAAGGTGTAAGGAACTCAACCAATATCGAGCATTCCCGCCAAAGTCGGGATTTCCGCTACGCTACAACCAGCAACCAGTATCCAGCATCAAGTATCCAGTATCCAGTATCCAGCCAGCAATTTTCCTTGAATCGGTAAAATAAAAATGGTATTGATCAGTTTGGTTTTAGTTTCATGCCGCAGGCCTGATTCACCTCAATCATTGCAAAATGACTAAATCCCAATTAAAAACCAGAGCGATAAACCCAGAGGGGCTAATAGCCTGCCCTGAATGTGATCTGTTAATCCGAAGAACCGAGCCCGGACCAGGCGTTAAATGTTTTTGCCCAAGATGCCGGTCCATTCTCTTCCATGTGAAGAGGAACCCGGTTGAACGTACCCTTATTCTGAGCCTGACCGGTCTGATTTTTTTTGTGCCTGCAATGGTACTGCCCATCATGACCCTGAACGCATTAGGACTTGAGCAGAGCGCTAATGTTATACAGTGGGTAAGTGCATTATTCCGAACCGGTTTTCACATGGTTGGCATTGTCGTGCTCTTTACAGTTGCAGTTATTCCACTCCTCAAGCTTCTATTGCTCTTCTATGTATCGATGGCCATTCGATTCAAGGCTGATTGGCACAACCTGGGGTCCTTTTTCAGGTTCTATCAACGAATGGATGAATGGGGAATGTTAGAGATTTGCATGCTCGGCATTCTCGTATCAATCATAAAACTGAAAGATCTTGCCCAGATCTCTTACGGGATAGGGCTGTTCTGTTTTGTCTTGCTCCTGACAATCACACTTCTTGCATCTGTTACCTTGGACGAACATAAATACTGGTCTTCCATAAAGGACGTCAAATCGTTTAATGGTTGAGTCCCGCCTGAGGCGGAATTGAGTTGGAAGAAGATATGGACAAAGAGCGTCTGACGGCACGGGAGGCAGGCCTGCTTAACTGCCTTGACTGCCATCTACTGACGACAAAAGGAGACGGGGCCTTGCAAATGCGCTGCCCGCGCTGCGGGGCAAGGCTTCACCTTAGAAAAACCAACGGTATGGCAAGGACCTGGGCTCTACTGATCACCAGCCTGATCCTCCTGTTTCCCGCCAACCTCCTTCCCATTATGACGGTGACCTATCTTGGGGCAAAGGAACCCAACACCATTATAGAAGGGATCGAGCATTTCATCCAATCGGGCGAATATTTCATCGCGATCATTATCTTTTTTGCAAGTATCCTGGTGCCCATTTTCAAAGTGGTGGGGATTATGCTCATCATGACCTCAATCCAAAGGCGATGGCAAACATGGTTAAAGCACAGGACTTTGATGTTCCGGGTCATAAAGTTCATCGGGCGCTGGTCTATGCTCGACATTTTTGTGATCGCTGTCATGGTTGCCCTTGTCAACTTAGGCACGCTTACCACTATCACACCTGCACCTGCAGCTACATATTTTGCAGCCGTAGTTATATCGACCATGTTAGCATCAAACACATTTGATACGCGGCTAATATGGGAAGGTGCTTAAGTCATAAGGGAGGATTATCTAATGGAGTCAAATATCCCGGAACCTGAGATAAAATCCAGAAGCGGCATTTCCCCAATCTGGATCTTGCCAATCGTCGCACTATTGGTTGCAGGCTGGATCGCCTACAAAGCAATTGTTGATGCGGGGGTCGAAGTAACCATAAGGTTTGACAATGCACAAGGGATTGAAAAGGGGAAGACCCGTGTTATTTATCGGGGAATGCCCATCGGATTAGTAAAAAATCTCTCAATCAGTAAGGACTTTAAGAGCACCGAGGTGTTAGTGGAATTTGTAAAAGAGGCGCGTGAACAACTCAGGAAAAATACCCAGTTCTGGATGGTGGAGCCAAAAATCTCTCTAAAGGGGATTACAGGTCTGGAGACCATTTTGAAGGGGAACTATATCACCATGTTACCAGGAGACGGACCGGAAGAACGCCATTTTGTGGCATTAGCCAAACCGCCAGCCGGCCTCACCGCCAAACCTGGGGGTCTTGATATTCAGCTCATTGCCGACGAATTGGGTTCTCTATCACAGGGGAGTGAGATTTACTACAAGGGGATTAAGGCCGGAGAAATCTTAGACTTTTCCCTGAATGAAAAGGGAAAGGTCCTGATAGATGTCCATATAGACCACAAATTCGCCCAGAGGGTAAAGAAATCCACGCGATTTTATAATGTAAGCGGCATAACTTTTGAGGCTGGCCTATCAGGTTTCAAGGTCAGTGCCGAGGCATTGAGCACCTTATTGATGGGCGGCATAGGGTTCTTTAACCCTGAAGACGCAAAAAACATCGAAGCCGCTAATGGCGACTCTTTCAGGCTCTTTAAGAATATGGGTCTTGCTGAACAGGAGGGGAAGCGGATTACCCTCCTCTTTGATGAAGCGAAGGGGATCTACGAGAAGACTCAGATCAGGTACAAGGGAATCGAAATAGGGAGAGTTTTCAGTGTTGAACTCAATAGGGAGATGACAGGTATACAGCTAACTGCCTCCATACAAAAACAGTATCGCTCCCTGCTCAGGGAGGGAACACAATTCTGGTTCGTGGAACCGAGCCTCGGCCTTGCAGGCGCCAAGAATTTAGAAACGATTGTTACCGGAACATATCTCACCCTCCGTCCTGGCAAGGGAAAGCCAAAACGAACCTTCAAAGGGCTTGGCGCGCCGCCCACATACAAGGAACCGACGAAGGGACTTAAAATCATTCTAATCGCTGAACGGCTCGGTTCGATAAAGGCGGATGACCCGGTCTATTTCCGTCAGATCAAGGTGGGTGAGGTCACGGGATACCGGCTCTCGAAAGATGCGACCTCTGCGATCATCAGTGTAGATATCGAGAACCCCTATGCACCACTGGTCCGTACCACTTCAAGGTTCTGGAATGCATCCGGGATCAACATTGACTTCAGCCTGTTCAAAGGCGCAAAGGTGAGGACCGAATCAATGCAATCCATTTTGGAGGGCGGCATCGCCTTTGCCACGCCGGGCAAGGTAAGCGCGACCACAGAAGAGACTAAATTCAACAAGGCTAAGGGAGTAGCCTTAGAAGAATCAAAACCAAAAGAGGTCAGTGCCGGAGGTCAGACACCCATTGCAAAGCAGCCCTCTGGAAAGCCTGTAAAAAACGGCGCGAAATTTGTCCTCCATAACGAAGCCAAAGATGAGTGGCTGAAATGGCGACCGAAAATAGTACTGGGAAAATGATCCGGCTATTTAAGGAGTGACCGTTTCTTCTGTGATCTACGGTCTGATCCGCTTATCCGCAAAGCCTGCCAGGGCTTCAGCCTTTCTTAGATATCTACCAGTCTTCAACGCGGCCTCTTTGCTCAACAACACAGCAGAGCCGAAAGCCTTTGATTCTGCTATTTCGGCTACAAAACTACTTCCCTGTTTTGAAGAGAAAGTAATCCTGTAATTGCCTACGGGTACTATTTTGGAGGACTTTAAGTCGTCGCTTTTCTTCTGCTCCTTGTAATAATCCTCTGTCTTTTTCAGCGCTTCCCCAATCGCCTTTGCCTGGGACGGCGGCATAGACAAGGTTGCCAGTGGGCCGCCTATGCTTTTGAGAATTACTGCAAGACCCGTAGGGCTTTTTTCAATTTCTATTGTCGCGTCTCCCGCATCCGCAATATACCATGTAAAAATATAGTCCTTTATAACAAAATCCTCAGCGTGGGCTAAAGGCAAAAATGCTCCCAGACAAAGCATGCAGGCAATCATGATCACTTTTTTAGTCATATTAATTTCTCCCTTCTGTTTTTTTAGGATTAAATCTGCCATTCTATCATATCATGAATTTCGTCCCAATCCCCAACAGTTAGAAAAGGATGTTCTTTGCGGTTCCAGGGCTGTTCAAAAACAATCGGTGTAACCGGACTTCCCTGGATAAGATAGCATGTTTCTAAACGATCCTCCACAAAATATTTGATCCCATGCTTGAGAAGTATTGGGAGCTTATCTTCGTGGGCGCCTGTGGCTTCAAGATGAATAGTTTTTCCATCCCCAAGCCCCAACGTCTTCTCAACCCATTCGATGATCGCGTCTCTGTTGCTCCTTGCCGTAACAAAAAATATCGGCCCACAATCTGAGAGGCGCGTTAACACCTCCACAGCGCCACTTATCGGATTTATCCCCATTCCCAACGGGTTATCCAATATCATCTCAATGATCTCATTGCTTGTTTCCTCGTCAATATCAATGACCTTTCTGAAGTCATAATCCGTGATGGCCTCATATTCGATTTCAACATTATACCTTTCACGGGCCGTTTTAACAAAAGCCCTAAAGGTATCGGCTATCACCCCATCGATATCAAAGGCCAGTTCGTGAGGTGAGATCTTGCGTATTTCTGTTTTCATATCATAATCCTCAAAGGCCCAAATGCCAAGCTTGTCCATCCGCTGATTTCCGTTCACAAATGATAACCATTAGCACTCTTTCACGCAAGCTTTTTCATATCTATTGAGCCCGATCAATGAAAGTGATACATTAATCCTTGAAAAATTACTATAGGACGAGTAATGAATAGGGTGTTCTTGGGGCCGTATCGCCAAAAAATCTTATAGATTCTGGGGATAGCCCAGAATTAAAACAGGAAGGAAAGGATCAACTTATGAACAGTATCCTTGGCTTAAACAATATTACCGGCAAGAGAACGGCCTGTGATACGTTTAACATGTTCAGAGGTTTCTTTTACAGCTACCTTGACAGAAGGATCAGTTCCAAGAGGCTAACAGCACGAACCCTGCGCATTGCGGTGAGGCTCACAATACTTTTAGTCTTGGTAGCGGCTGACCATTCTTTTGGGGCAACAAAGGCTTCATTTCAGGCCTGGCTGGTGGACGTACGGAAAGAAGCCCTGTCGATTGGCGTTTCTGAGGAAACCCTGAATCACGCTCTCAGGGACCTCAGGCCGATACCTCTGGTCATTAAGCACGATCGCTCTCAGCCTGAATTCAAGCTTACTCTCGACGAATACCTCAATCGGGTGGTTACTGAGAGGAGAATCCGGGAAGGACGAAAAAAACTCCACGAGCACAGGGGTCTTCTCACACGCATTTCGAAACAATATGGCGTGCAACCTGAGTTTGTTGTAGCCCTTTGGGGTATTGAGACACGTTACGGACAGCGCACCGGTAGTTTTCCGGTCCTTGCGGCGGTAGCGACTCTCGCGTATGACGGCAGGCGCAGTAAGTATTTTCGGAGGGAGTTCCTCAACGCTCTTAAGATATTAGATGATGGCCATATTTCAGCGGAAAATATGAATGGATCATGGGCGGGGGCAATGGGGCAGGTTCAGTTTATGCCATCATCGTTTCAAAGCTACGCCGTAGACAATGACGGGGATGGCAGGATCGACATCTGGAATAATGTGGGTGATGCCCTCGCTTCTGCCGCCAATTACCTGGCCCGGTCAGGATGGGAAGGGGCTCAGGGGTGGGGCCAGGAGATACAACTGCCTAAGGGATTCAACAAAAAGCTTATCAATACCCGTATAAGCAAGTCTCTCAGTGAATGGCATAGGATGGGGGTTTCGGGTAAAGGATTCCCGCTAAACCCCAACATACAGGCATCTATAGTACAGCCGGACGGGGAGGGTGGTCGCACGTTCCTGACATATCCCAACTATCGCGTGATCCTGAAATGGAACCGCTCCAATTTTTTTGCAGTGGCGGTAGGAACCCTTGCCGATAGGATCGCAATACCTTAGGAATGGCTATTAGAGGTATTTTGAGGGTGTAGCCGGTTTAATTTGAGTTCATTCGTATTCTATGATAGATTGGTCCATAAATTGGTTGTTTTTGGGTAAATTCCAGATTAAATTGGTTAACGGGGTGAATTTTACCATTTTCAAAGATTCTGCTGACAGCCTTGTATGGATTTGGCTGGTGTGACGTGCAAGTCTCCGCTATCTCACCTAAAAGGCTCGCTCGGGCCCCCAACACCCATAACCCGGAAAGATACGGGAAGCAGATAAGTTATCCGAAAATCGAGGAACGTCTATTATGAGAATCCTCATCGTTGATGATGAGCTTGTTAGCAGGGAGAAGTTGCGAAAGATGATGGATTGTTTTGGGCAATGTGTCGTGGTTGAAAATGGGGCAGATGCTCTACGAGCCGCTACATATCAAAATCCTCCCGACCTGATACTCCTGGACATCATAATGCCTGGGATGGACGGATACGAAGTGTGCAAGAGGTTAAAAGCCAACGGGAGAACGTCAAATATACCGGTTATCTTCATATCAGCAAAAAGCAGAGAAGACGAGGAGGCCAAAGGACTTGGACTTGGTGCAGTTGATTATATCACAAAGCCTTTTAGCCCATCTGTCGTAAAGGCCAGGGTTCGAACCCATCTCGAACTTAAGACACACCGTAGTCGTCTTGAAGAACTCGTGAATGAACGCACATCTGAACTTATAAAAACCACCAAAGAGATGCAGGTAGAGATAACAGAACGGAAGCAGGCAGAGGAGGCACTGCGGGTATCGGAAGAGAGATACCGTCTTCTGGTGGAAAACGCCAATGATGCCATTTTTATAGCTCAGGATGAGGTGATAAAGTTTGCAAATCGTAAAACTGAAGAGCTGACTGGCTATTCAGCGGAAGAATTGGCTAAGACTCCTTTCATTAACTTTGTCCATCCTGAGGACAGGGATATGGTTGTTGAAAGGCACAAGAGAAGTTTGGAGAGGGAGAAACCTTCCAATGCCTATTCACTCAGAATAATAAGCAGAGCGAATGAAGAATTTTGGGGGGAGTTCAGCGTAGCTCTAATAACCTGGGAAGGGAGGCCTGCCATCCTCAATGTTCTAAGGGACATAACGCCCCAAAAAAAGCTGGAAGCCCAATTCCAACAAGCTCAGAAGATGGAGTCATTAGGAAATCTTGCGGGTGGTCTAGCCCATGACTTTAACAACCTGCTCATGGGTATCCAGGGACGTACCTCGATAATGCTAATGCACAAGGATTCTTCACATCCGGATTTTGAACATCTCAGCGGAATAGATGATTATGTCCAAAATGCGGCTAATCTTACCAAACAGCTCCTGGGCTTTGCCAGGTCCGGGAAATATGAAGTCAAGCCGACCGACATAAACGATCTGATCAAGAAGAGTTCAATGCTGTTTGGACGGACAAAGAAGGAGATTGTAATCCATTCAGAATACCAGGAAGACGTATGGACACTTGAGGTGGATCGGGGCCAGATTGAACAGGTGCTTTTGAATCTTTTTGTAAATTCATGGTACGCCATGCCCAGAGGTGGAGATCTCTTCATTGAAACAGAAAATGTCACCGTTGATGAGTGTTTCATCAGACCTTTTGAGGTGCAGCCCGGAAAATATGTAAAGATCTCCATTGCGGACACAGGCGTGGGGATGGATGAGGCGACCAGAGAAAGGATATTTGAACCGTTTTTTACCACAAGGAAGATGGGAAGGGGAACAGGGCTTGGCCTTGCTTCTGTTTACGGCATTATCAAGAATCATGGAGGCTTTATTGATGTATCCAGTAAAAAGGACCATGGAACCACTTTCAACATCTACCTGCCCACCTCTGAAAAGAAGGCCATGAAAGAGATGGCTTTGGATAGGGACATTGTAAAGGGGTCTGAAGGTGTTCTCTTGGTGGATGATGAAGATATGATCATTGATGTTGGCAAAGAGCTGTTGGGGGAATTGGGTTACGAAGCGTTGTTGGCAAGAAGTGGCAGGGAGGCCATAAAAATCTACGAGGAAAACGAAGAGAAGATCGATATGGTCATTCTGGACATGATCATGCCGGATATGAACGGTGGAGATACATATGACCGGTTGAAAGAAATCAATCCTGGTATCAACGTTCTTCTCTCAAGCGGGTACAGCATTAACGGCCAGGCAACCGAGATACTAAATCGAGGATGTGATGGTTTCATCCAGAAGCCGTTTAATATAAAACAACTATCACAAAAATTGAGAGAGATCTTGGATAAGAAATAGGCTCAAATACGTGATCCTGATCACCAGCGTTAAATGCAACAATGCCATAAATTATTCATTTATCCCTAAAATCGTTATCTTAAGGTGAATATCACGTGGGAATTGAATCCTCTATTTTAGAGCAGTGTGAACAAGGTGCATCAGAAAGAGAGGGGCGGGAATCAGGGCACAATTGGATGAAAACATAGGTCTTAGAAGAATGAAAAGGCATGAAAACGGATAAGACGATAGAAATCCCCAGAAAGAAGGATGATATGTCACAACATTCTCCTTCTTACGTAAAAATAGAAAAAAGGGAAGCGCCTTTGGTAAAGGATGTCTCCTCCGACCCAGTTTCAGAGAGAGAATGCGCCCTCCCTCCCTGGTTATTCAAGCATGAAGGCTTAGTTCACGCCTTGGGCAATGCCAAGGTAGTCGATGAAAAATCCCTGACGAACACCCTAAACCACATTCACTTTGTGGAGGGCCATCTTCTTGTTCAATTACGTCATCCCAAGTATAACGACAGCGTACTTTTAAAGGCCAGGCCTGACCCCTGTCTTGGCAGTGAACTGACCTGCCATTTTGCCAACAAAAGCTTAGCAGAAATAAACCTGAAGGACTATGAATTCCTTCACCTTATCATTGACGATGGACAATCAGTGATATTAGTGCCAGCTGCTTCAAATAGGATGGATAAAGATGGTTTCTCTATTCACTTACCCCACGAAAGCTATCGAATTGGCAGACGTCAGATAAAAAGATATTCCTGTCAAGGGATAGAGGCAGAACTGGTACAGGGTGGTCTCCTCATCAAAGGAGAATTGTTGGATTTTACCCCTGAAGGACTACGGATCAGGGTAGGTCACATGCCTTTCGATACCTTTGACTGGTCGCCCGGTTCGACTCCATTGACTATGGTTCATTTGCGGAGGAATCAGCAGGTCTTGTTCTCTAGCCTCTGTTTCTGTATTCGTCAATCTGAGGCCCCTTCCTTCGAGGAAGTTGTGTTGGCTCCTTCGAGTAAACAGGTCAAACGCTCTGAAAGAAAGCAGTCCAGAATCCCGGCACAAAATATTCCGCTAAGATCTGTTATCGTTTTCTCCCATCCCTTTTTTGGGAAAAGAATACAACTCGATGTTTCGAATATCTCCACTTCAGGGTTTTCTGTAAATGAAAAAAGAGATGAAAGGGTCTTAATGCAGGGGATGATCATTCCTGATCTAACCATCGAGTTTGCCGGCGCCATAAGAATGAAGTGCTCTGCCCAGGTTATCGGCCGCTTTGAAAATGATGAAAGAACAGCCCGCTGCGACTTTGGCATTCTCGACATGGAGATCAATTCCTACACTCAATTGTCCAACATATTGGCCAATACTATAGACCCGCATTCTCATATCTCGAAAAAAGTTGATATGGACGCGCTCTGGGAGTTTTTTTTTGAAACAGGCTTTATTTATCCCAAGAAATACGGAATCCTTCAGCACAACCGGGAGCGTTTCAAGGAGACCTGGTCCAAGCTTTATCAGGAAGATCTTGAGATTTCCAAACATATCACCTATCAGAAAAACGGGCGGATTTATGGCCACATTTCAATGTTGAGGGCGTATGAACGAGCCTGGATGATTCATCATCATGCCTCCAGGAGCGGGGAAGGAAGGCGGGCAGGATTCATTGTTTTAAAAAGAATCATGGATTACTTAAATGATATGCATGGCTTGCCCTCTGCTAAAATGGACTATGTGATGAGCTATTTCCGTCCGCAGAGCAAGTTCCCTAATGTTGTTTTTGGCGGTTTCGTTAAAGCCCTTGGGAATCGCCAGGGTTGCTCGATGGACCTCTTTTCGTATCTTCCAGATTCAACGCCAACTTTCGGCGCCAAGCTCTCGGAGGGATGGACGCTCAGTTTGTGCTCGCTGTTTGACCTATGGGAGCTTAATCGCTTTTATAGCAACTACTCCGGGGGACTCCTTACAGATGCCATGGGGCTTGGGCATAATAATTCTCAAGAAGTCCCCCTTGAAGAGGTTTATGAGCGCCTCGGTTTCACGCGAAAATGGAAGGCATATTCTCTAAAATATGAGGAAGAGCTGAATGCCGTATTGATTGTTGATCAATCAGATATAGGATTTAATCTCTCTGAGCTTCTAAACGCGATAAAAATTGTGGTTATAAACTCTGATGACCTTAGCTGGAATGTTCTGGCAATAGCGATTGCACAACTGGAACGAAACTTTGATATGCAAAAAGTACCTATTCTATGTTATCCTTTTGAATATGTTGAGTCCAAAGGTGTGCCTTATGAAAAGCTGTACTATGCGTGGGTCCTGAATGTCCGGTACGGAAAAGAATTCATGGAATATATGTACAAGAAATTCAGATTAAAGCCGAGGTAAAAACCGGCTGACCTGTCTGTAGCCCCCTTCGCTAATAGGAATGATTTAGGAGATGAAAATAGTTTTGATTAATGTCTTTCAAAATCATTTATGAATCGATCAGGTCAAAGTCGGTAGGATAATTCTTGAAGTAATGAGAATTAAGCCAGCCCTTTCTGTAGGCTTGGTTTGCCTTATAACCTGAATAAAAGCTGGGCAGATTTTTCAAATTGACCAATGACCTTAGAATTCGGTAATGGTATGTAGGAAAGCTATAAATAGTATTTTTAATATAATTATTTCCTGTGTATATCATATCCGAACTTACACCATTCGGCTGGTGGACGACATATGAAAAACGGTATTTGTCCCAATCCTCAGGGAAATTCTGGTAAGTTAAACGATCTTCTTTTTGGAGTTGTTCCATAAGGTTTGTTCCGGGCAGGGGCGTGAGGATGGTGATCTGGACGGCATCAATCCCCGATCGAACGATAAAACGGGCTAATGCTTTGTAATAGGAAGGGGACTCATGGTCATTGCCGATAATGAACGCACCCAATACGGCTATCCCATATTTGTGAAAGAGCTCTACTACATTTTTATAATTTTCAACACCAATTTTCAGATTGATCCCTTTTTTCATCCCCTTTAGATGCTCATTACTAATTGTCTCGAATCCTATAAATGCGTACATGCATCCGCTCTGAGCCGCCAATTCAATCAATTGTTCATTATCGCCGACATTGATAGAGGTCTGCATCCACCATCTTTTTTTCATTCCTCGCTCTATCATCCCTTTAAACAGGTCTAAGGCTCTATTTTGGCTTGCTGTGCTATAGCCGATCAGATTATCATCCAAAAAAAGCACATATTCGCCTTTTATTTCATCCAATTCATTGAGCACATCATTGGCAGTACGCTGACGATACTCATTACCCAAGTATTTGGACACGGAGCAAAAATTACAATTAAATGGGCAGCCGCGAGAGGTTTGAACGGAGTGCCATCGATAATCTGGGTGCAACAGGTCACGGCGGGGTTTGATTTTATCACGGCTAAGGTCAATTCTCGGACCTGCATATACGGGAGATAAATCGTTATTTTCAAAATCCTTAATCAATCTCCCCCATATACCTTCCACCTCGCCTGTTACGACGGAATCCGCGTACTGTAGTGCCTCATCGGGCAGCATAGACGCATGGATTCCCCCGATCACGACTTTGACATTCCGTCTGCTGTACTTCTGGGCAATTTCATAGGCACGGGTTATATTACTGGTAAAGGCGGTAATGCCCACTAAGTCGGCTTCTTCAAACTCGAATTGCTCAAAATTTTCGTCTAATATCTTGACCTCCCAGTTTGAAGGCGTTACAGCAGCGACATAGGCGAGGCTCAACGGGGGAAATGTGGAGAATTTGCTCAATAAAAAGCCACTTTTTCTGCCTACAGGGTTTATGAGTAAGAGCTTTTTCATTTCAGGTAGATCACTCCATATTTGGTTAAATAACTTCTATCGACCATGTTTTCCACATGCTGGTGTAAATTGCACAACTCCTTAATTTCTTGTCGTATGAGATACTGGCCACCGACGGCACCCTATTTCCCCACCAATGCGCGAAGATCATCAGATCAGTTACCCGGTCCCACTCGTAACACAGCTTAACTCTATGAAAGCTCTTCCCTCGTAGAACCTCAGGGGAAACAGACTATAATTAGAATTTCGGCACCGATAATCATAGCAAATTGACAAATGCTCATATTTTTGCTTATAATATAAACATTTGTTTCAATCGGCTTAAACCACTAACCTGGGTAAAGGTCCCCTGAATTAGGTTCTACCGATTTACTAAATATCTAACACTGAAATTAAATCTGCCTCCTTTGAGAGAATAATGAGCATACAATACATTATCATTAATCATATAATGTTATCACATGCTATACCTAAATTCAAATGTCATGTTTTATTTCGTCCCAAGCACAGGTCCCCGATAAGTGTAGCTCCCAGGCATTTCTTTCAGTGCTACTGCCCCTATCGGTGGTAGTCAGCATCATCCAAAGGATGGTTTATGACCACTATTACCAGTACTCAAAGCAGAGTAGATGATCCGCTATACAACAGTCAGCTTATAAAAAATTTTGTGGAATATGCTAAGGAAGTTCATCCTGATATAAATATTGATGAGGTTTTACATTATGCAGGGATTACCAACTATCAATTAGAGGACTCGGGTCACTGGCTGACCCAAAATCAGGTAGATCGTTTTTATGAAATCCTTGTCCAGAAGACAGGAGACCCGGCCATCTCTCGTAAGGCAGGGAGATTCGCCGCCTCCTCAAGGGCAGCTGGTATTCTGAAACAAATCTTCTTGGGTCTGATGACGCCTGCAGCTGCCTATTGGGCGGTGCAAAAGCTCACTTCAAGAGTGAGCCGCGGCTTCTCTTTCAAGCTCAAAAAACTTGGAATTAATAAAATCGAACTTTCTGCTGTTTTAGAGCCTGGTGTATCTGAAAAACCATATCAGTGTGAAAACCGCTTGGGTTTGATGGAAGCTCTGGCCAAGCCATTCACGAACAAATTTGCCAAAGTCGATCACCCAACATGTATCCATAAGGGTGGGGACACATGTAATTATATCATCTCCTGGGAAATCCCTCCCTTTCTGAAGTTGAAACGGATAGGCTATTATTTTGTCTTAATCGGGTTTTTGTTATCCTTTTCTTTTTTCTTTCTTTTACCAATTCTCAATTGGGTTGTTTTTACCCTTATTTGTACTATCCTGGGTGCTAGTCCCCTGTTATATTCCGGGCACCTCGAAAAAAAAGACCTAATCAAGACCATCGAAACTCAAGGCGATACAGCCAGCGACCTTTTGGAGCAGATGGATATACGTTACAATAACGCATTGCTTATGCAAGAAATAGGTCAAGTTACAAGTGAGGTTCTGGATATTGATGAGATAGTCAAAAAAGTGATTGGCGTCATGGAAAAACGTCTTGATTTTGATCGTGGAATGATCATGCTTGCCAATAAGGAAAAAACCCGACTTCTCTTTAATTTTGGCTACGGGTACGACGAAAAGTTGAACGATATTTTACAAGGTACCGAATTTCACTTGGACAAGCGTGAGTCAAAAGGGGTTGGTGTAGAGGCGTTTAGAAAACAGCAATCCTTTTTAGTTGATGACGTGAATGAGATAAGCGGAGACCTGTCTGAAAAAAGTTTGGAGTTTGTCAAAACAACAAAAGCACATTCCTTTGTTTGTGTGCCGATTGTTTACGAAAAAGAATCGTTAGGTATATTGACTGTGGACAATATCGGGTCAAAGAGATCCCTTACCGAGAGCGATATGAATCTATTAAAAGGAATTGCTTCACAGACCGCCATCAACATTATTGAGGCCATGTCTTTTCAAAAAATCCAGGAGAGCGAGGAGAAATACCGAACCATCCTCGAAAGGATTGAAGAGGGATACTTTGAAGTGGATTTGGCGGGTAGATTCACGTTTTTCAATGACGCGCTTTGTGAGATACTCGGGTACCCCCGCGCGGAACTAATGCATATGAACAACCGGGAGTATACTGATTCAAAGACCTCTGCGAGGATGTATAAGGTCTTCAATGAAATCTATCGCACTGGAAAGCCTGCGAACATTATAGACTACCAGATTATAAGAAAGGATAGGGAGACAAGAAATCTTGAGATCTCTGCTTCCCTGTTGAACAATTCGGCAGGCGAATCGGTAGGATTCCGGGGGCTCATCCGGGACGTCACAGAGAAAAAACACGCCGAGGCGATGCATAGGGATAAGTTGGCAGCAGAGGCCGCCAGCAGGGCAAAGAGTAAATTCCTGGCCAACATGAGCCACGAGATAAGGACCCCTATGAACGCTATTGTCGGCATGACGGAATTAGCCATGATGACTGACCTGGATAGCAATCAGTTCAATATATTACAGACCATCCAGACAGAATCGAACTCCTTGTTGGGTATTATCAATGACATTCTCGATTTTTCGAAGATCGAGGCGGAAATGCTCGAATTGGAGGAGGTCTCATTTGATATCACAAGTATGGTCGATAATCTTGTGAGCAGTTTTGCACACACGGCCCAGCAAAAAGATCTGGAAATCAAGGCATCTTTGGCGTCAGATATCCCGTCCGGTGTCATTGGCGATCCTGGAAGGCTGAAACAGGTGATGACAAATCTTGTGGCCAACGCCATTAAATTCACGCTTGAAGGTGAGATAAATATCGATGTTCACGTGGCTGAAGACCTTGGCAAGAGTGTCAAACTACGTTTTTCGGTCAGGGATACGGGTATCGGAATACCAAAAAATAAAATGAGGAGCATCTTCGAGAGTTTCACACAGGCAGACAGTTCAACAACCAGAAAATACGGTGGAACAGGTCTGGGAACCACGATATCAAAACAATTAGCCGAACTGATGGGTGGCGAAATCGGTGTAGAGAGTGAGGTGGGGGTGGGGAGTTGCTTCTGGTTTACAGCGGTTTTCCTCAAGCAAACGATTGAAAAGGGTACCCGAATCAAAAAAGATGAAAAACCGGTTATCAGCCCAAAGCAGGTAGAGAAGCAAAGGAAATCATTGAAAATACTCTTGGTGGAAGATTATCCAACCAATCAGCAGGTGGCCATGAGCCATCTAAAGACGGCAGGGCACGATGTGGACTTGGCGGAGAATGGTCTTGCGGCATTAGCCCTGTATAGGAAGAACCACTACCACCTCATCCTAATGGATATCCAAATGCCTGTCATGGACGGTTATGAAGCTACCCGCGAAATCAGGAAACTTGAAACTCAAGGCAGACAAATCGAAGCTACTGATATGATGTCTGATCATCAACAGCAACTGTCCGGCAGCACCCGAATACAATCAACAATCAACAACCATCCCCGCCCCAAATCTGATCAAGGCGGGATTTCCGCTTCGCTCCAACAGTCGTCAATCCAAAGGGTTCCTATCATTGCCATGACAGCACACGCCGTGGAAGGTTACAGGGAGGAATGCTTAGAGGCAGGAATGGATGATTACTTGACCAAACCCTTGACAAGGAAGCATTTTTTGGCCATGGTGGAAAAATGGGCCGGTTCGGCTTCTGACGGGGATGCCAAAACTTCGAGTCTCCAGCCCACCCTCCAACCCGATACAATCATCCCCGATGAATCGGGACTTCCGCAGCACTCTAACATGCAGCAACCCAAAAAGGATCTTCCGATGGATTTTGAGAAGGCATTGAACGAATTTGAAGGAGATGAAGCGCTCCTGATGGATGTCTTGAAGGGTTTCATGGAAAATGTCAGAGGACAGATCGGGGTCATCCAACAGGCCCTGATGAGCCGGGATGCTGATCGGGTGAGGAGAGAGGCACATTCCATAAAGGGGGGCGCTGCGAATCTAAGAGCGGACGAGCTTTCCAGAATCGCATTTGAGCTCGAAAATCTCGGGAAATCAGGTAAATTTGAAAGGGGAATCGAAGCCCTCAAAAGGCTCGAAAAAGAGCTGGATGGTTTAGAAAAAATGGAGAGGACCCTATAGACAAACCAAAGAGATCAGGGAGCATCTTTTGTGAAAATCTTGATAGTGGATGATGAACTTGTAAGTCGCAAGAAAATGGACCTGCTGGTCAGGAGTTTGGGCCATGAGACCCTTGTTGCCAGTGACGGGGTGGAGGGTTGGGAGGCCTGGAAAAAAGAGAGAGCGAGAATGGTAATTACGGACTGGATGATGCCTCGCATGGATGGCCTGGAGCTTTGCAGGAGAATAAGAGAGGCTGAAAGGAGCCAGTACATCTACATCATAATGGTCACCTCAAGAGAAGATGTCAACGACCTTGTCAGGGGTATGGATGCAGGAGCAGATGACTTCATTACAAAACCCTTTGTTAAAGAGGAACTGGCCGTAAGGATCAGGGCCGGAGAAAGGATATCCGGTTTTGAGACCAGGGATATCGTTATTTTCTCCTTGGCCAGGCTGGTCGAGTCGCGTGATTCAGAAACAGGCAATCATTTGGAACGTATACGACACTACTCCAAGGCACTGACAACAGCTATTTTAGAATCGGATAATCCCCCTAAAGAGATAGATACCCTGTTTATGGATAATATTTTCCTGACCAGCCCACTCCATGATATCGGAAAAATAGGTATTCCTGACTATGTGTTGCTTAAACCTGGACGGTTTGATGATAAAGAATTTCAAATCATGAAAAGGCACAGTGTTATCGGTTTTGAGACACTTAACGAGGCCTTGGAGAAATATCCAAAGGCAGATTATTTGCGCATGAGTGCAGAAATTGCCCGTTCCCATCATGAGAGATTCGATGGCACCGGATATCCTGATGGCCTCAAAGGTGAGGAGATCCCGCTTTCCGCACGGATAGTGGCTTTAGCAGACGTATATGATGCGCTGGTCAGCAAGAGGATATATAAAGAGGCATATCAGCATGACGTGGCGAAATCAATAATCGAAAAAGAGAAAGGAAGGGATTTTGATCCTATCGTAGTAGATGCTTTCCTCTCCTGCGAGGACAAATTCATAGAAATCTGCAAGCGTTTTTCCAAAGGTCAAAACGGCCTCATGCCCTTGCAAAGGATCAGCGGCGTGTAGGTAAACCTCCTCGGATCATTAAAGAAATTGACATAATCAGTTAAAAACTTTTCGTGCCCCCCCGGGTAGTGTTGAAAGACTTCAGGGACCTTTATGGAAGCTATTTCCAGTTTCTTTGTCCAGTTGAACAGGTCTGTTTCATTTGTCTCCCCGTAGATCAGATGGTGCGCCCTCAGATCCATCTGTATATCTTTATAGCCCAGATCATACAAGTAGGAATAGAGTTTTCTCCCTATGTAGGGATCAAAGTTATACTCCCTTTGCATCACGCCGGCGACCTGGAACAGGATGCTTTCCATTCTCGGAGGCAACTCATAATGGTTGAGACAGTTATGGTCCAGGTCGAGGAGGCAGAGATATCCGCCCGCCCTCAGACAATCCGTGATATTCTTGATGATATCTGAACTTTCCTTTGCATGGTATTCGAGGACAAAGCGAATCCAGATGAGATCAAAATTGCGCAGCCCGCCACGCATCGGTTTTGTGAAGTCGCAAATTTCAAAATTAATTCCCGGTTTACCGCCGTATATCTCTTTTGCCTTGCGGATCCTCTCCCTTGAAAAATCCACTCCCACCACCTGACCGTTTGGTTTGACCATCTCGTGGAGAATTGAGGTTGTCTTCCCGGGCCCACATCCCACATCCAATATCCGAAGGCCGGGTCTTATGCCGCACCAGAGGGCCTGTTCACGCACAGCTTCGGGATCGGTCTTGATATCCAGCCGAAAAGCCTCCTGGTCGTTTTCCATAAGATAAGAATGTGAGTGTTCCATATTAGTTTCTATTAAAAATGGAGAACAAGGGAATTATAAGGCAACAAAAGGAAAGCCTTGCATTTGGATGATTCCCTCCATCAACGTACAAAATGCAAATGCCCTATTGTGAACAGTTGTTAATGTTCTCACGCATAACGTTTTGAGTCAAGTAATATATGAATTCACGTGCCGTTGCAAAACAAATTTTCTCCTTTCCTTTTAGTGACATTATCAAGAATTTCCAGCCCCTTGGCGTATACTTTGTTCGGACCTGAACCTATTTCCTCTAAGGAAAGTCTCCTCTTGTCAATGAAGCGAATACCGTTTATAATTGTTATTATAGAGACAGATAACATGAAATTTGAGGCCTTTGATAACGAGTCATCATGGTATGGAAGGCAAAGCAGGTATGGTCCGTGGAATGAGTATGGGCCGTGGAATGGTCGGACCAGCACCAGGTGGTTCTAAACAGAAATAAGTTTTTGGTTATCCGGGAACTCAATAAAACAGTAGATGCAATCGTGAAAGCGACAGAGACCGGGTAGGGATGGTCCCTTAGCGAGAAAAGGAGTGAAGCATGATTATCAGTATAGCAAGCGGAAAAGGTGGTACGGGAAAAACGACTGTGGCTACTAATCTGGCCGTTTCTCTTGGATCCGATGTCCAGATCTTGGACTGTGATGTGGAGGAACCTAATTCGCATC
>Ga0222665_1000510_pt1 | contig 22887 bp, 16 predicted proteins | sample AntAcemetagen653_FD_179853 | JGI IMG/M metagenome (GOLD analysis project Ga0222665, IMG submission 179853) | Saline water microbial communities from Ace Lake, Antarctica - #653 | ecosystem: Environmental > Aquatic > Non-marine Saline and Alkaline > Saline | place: Antarctica: Ace Lake...
GGAAAGTCAAAGAAAACATTGAAGAAACCGAGCCTGTAATTCGAAATGCAGATTTATTGAGTTTCGATATTTCTTCGGTCAGGCAATCGGATGCTCCGGGCAACAGAAATGCTTCACCAAACGGATTTTTTGGTGACGAAGCCTGTCAAATAGTAAGATATGCCGGCATGAGCGACAAATTATCATCTATAGGTTTTTATGAAACAAATCCTGTTTTTGATAATAACGATCAGACTTCTATGCTCGTTGCACAAATGATATGGTATTTTTTGGATGGTTTCTCAAACCGGAAAAATGATTGGCCCTACCTCGACAAACATAATTATATTAAATATTTTGTTTCTATTGAAAATCACAAAGAAGATATAACCTTTTATAAAAGTAAAAAAAGTGATCGTTGGTGGATGGAAGTTCCATTAGAAACAGATCAAAAAACAAAATATGAGAGGCATCATTTAATTCCTTGCTCATATAAGGATTATGAAACTGCCTGTAAACATGATATTCCCGATCGATGGTGGCAAGCTTATCAAAAAATAATGAATTAATTTTTACCGGATTTTATCCGGATTTTTTGAAATAAAAGATTTCCAACCCGAATATTTACTGTCTTGGTTTTGACCATCCTTTTGAAAATAATGACAAACAGCAGCAGCTAAAGCATCTGTTGCATCGAGTTGCGTAATTTGTACTTTTTTCGATAGTAAGCTAACTAACATTGTTGCAACCTGTTCTTTCGATGAATTTCCCCTTCCGGTTATTGATTGTTTAATTTTTTTTGGTGCATATTCAAAAATCGGTATCTCGCGATACAAAGCCGCAGCCATAGCTACTCCTTGTGCTCTACCTAATTTTAACATCGACTGAATATTTTTACCGTAAAAAGGTGCTTCTATTGCCAATTCATCAGGTTTGTACTCAGTTATTAAATTAAGAGTCCGCTCAAAAATTTTTTTTAGTTTTAATGGATGATTTGTATATTTGCTCAAATTTATTACACCCATGGTAATTAATTCAATATTATTATTTTTTATATTTATAATACCATAACCCATGATGTTAGTCCCAGGGTCAATCCCTAATATTATGCGACCGGTATTCAATGAAAATTCTATTTAGTAAATAATTAATGATAAAAAATCCAAAAATAAGAAAAACATACAACATAATTATTCGGCTAACGATCATTTTGGCTACCTATGGTTTTATTTATAAACAGATCATCCTGAAAAATAATTATTCAGAGCTTGTGGGCAATCTTGATAATTCTTTTCAGAGTACTCATTTTGTTTTCCTTTTCAGTTTGGGATTTCTGTTGGTTTTTATTAACTGGGGAATAGAATCACTAAAATGGAAATATTTAATAAAAAAAATTGAACTTTTATCGTTTTCAAAAAGCGTAAAAGCTGTTTTATCAGGTATTTCAGTAAGTATTTTTACACCAAATAGAATTGGTGAATATTTTGGAAGAGCTTTCATTCTTGAAAAAGCAAACAGGTTTGAAGGTGTTTTAATTACAATCATTGGTAGTATCAGTCAGTTATTGATTACAATCATTTTCGGAGCGATCGGCCTTATTTTCTTTGTTCCAGAATTTTTTGATGTATCAGAATATTTCTATGGCTATTTTTATATTGGGCTTGTAATAAGTATTCTGGCGATCTTGGTATTGTTATTAGCTTTCTTTTTTAATATCAAAATTCTTACTTCAGTATTAGAATCTTTTTCAAAGAAAAAATGGGTAAAATTCAGAAAACGAATTAAAATTTTCTCACAATATTCCAAGAGAGAATTGCTTACGGTTTTAATGCTAAGCTTGTCCCGATATATAATTTTCACTTTGCAATTTTTTATTTTACTAAAAGCATTCTCGGTTGAGGTAATGTTTTCACAATCAATAATAATTATTTCAATAATTTTCTTAGTGATGACAGCTTTGCCAACAGTTACGCTTGCCGAACTGGGAATCAGAGGTTCGGTAACTTTGTATTTTTTCGGATTATATTTTGAAAAACAAGGACTCCTCATTGATCAATCAAGCCTTGGAATAATTTTGGCATCGTCTGCAATCTGGATAATAAACCTTGCTATACCTGCTTTAGTAGGAACTTTATTCGTTGTTAATCTTAAATTTTTCAGAAAAAATCCTCAAAACAATCAATGATTGATATTTTTCAATATATTTTCATACTTACATGCCTTGTTTATGTAGGAATAATTGCATCGTTTACGATTGGTTGGTTTGGTTTAAAAATTTATTGTCCGACAACAAAAAAGCTTTCAACAAAGGTTAGTGTGATAATCGCAACTCGAAATGAAGAAAATAACATACAGTTTTGTTTGGATGATTTGGTTGCTCAGGATTTTGACAAAAATTTGTTTGAAATAATAATTGTCGATGATTTTTCAACTGATAAAACAACACAAATTATCGAAAACATTATAAAATCAACTTCCGTTAATATTCAATTGTATGAATTAAAAAACGAAAATGTTGAAAATTTTTCAAAAAAAAATGCAATCAGAAAAGCAATTGAAAAATCTAAAGGAGAACTAATAATTACGACAGATGCTGATTGCAGATATAATTCAAAATGGATATCAACCTTTGTAGATTATTATGAAAATAGCGGGAAAAAATTAATTTCCGGACCGGTTTGTTTTTATTTTCCAGTTTCTTTTTGGGGAAAATTTCAATCTCTTGAATTTTTAAGCCTCATTTCTTCCGGAGCGGGAGCAATCGCTATCGGAAAACCGATAATGTGCAATGGTGCAAATTTAGCGTATTCAAAAGCGGCTTTTTTAGAAATCAATGCTTTTGAGAAAAATTTGAAATATTCGTCGGGCGATGATGTTTTTTTATTGCAAAACATGCTGAAAACTTTTGGTAGTGAATCGATTGGGTTTTTAAAAAACAAAGATGCAATAGTTTATACTAAGTCTGAAAACTCTGTAAAAGGTTTTTTAAATCAACGAATTCGCTGGACATCAAAAAGTAGAGGGTATAATTTTTTTTTTCTGATACTAACTGCTTTTTCTGTTCTTTTGTTTAACCTCTCGATTATTTTATCATTAATAATTGGAATATTTTATTCGCAATTTTTGTGGTTTGCTTTAATTATTTTTGCAATAAAGTCTATTGTAGATTTCCCGCTTTTAGTCGGAATCACTTCTTTTACAAAGCAAAAGAAATTATTGTTTTTCTTTTTACCTCTTCAATTCATTTATCCTTTTTATATTACGATTTTCGGAATTCTTGGAAATCTATTAAATTTCAATTGGAAGGATAGGAAGCTTAAAAAATAAATTAATTAATTCCTATTTGTAATTTTATTATTTTTACATTTGTTAAATTATAAATATTAATTAAATTTTTTTTCTATGGCAACAAATCTCTACAAAAACTGGTGGTTATTAACCCTTAAAGGTATTCTTGCAATAATTTTTGGAATTTTTGCAACTTTTGTTCCCGGAGTTACCTTAAAAATACTTATGATTTATTTTGGCCTTTTCATAATTCTGGCAGGAATATTTTTAATAATTGGAAGTATTTCACACATGAAAAATAATAAAAAATGGGGGATGTGGATGTTTGAAGGCATTCTTGATGTTATAATCGGCTTAGTTGTTGTTTTTTATCCGGCATTATCATTAGATATTTTTATTGTTATTCTGGCAATTTGGGCAATTTCAATAGGCTTTACACAATTGTTTTCTGCATTAAACTCAAATCATGTTAAATCTGCAAGATGGTTAATGATTATTAATGCTGTGATAGTGATTGTGTTTGCAATTGTATTATTTATAAATCCTTTTGAATCGGCAATGGCATTGACTTACATAGTTGGTATTTTTGCACTTTTGTTTGGAATTTTTATTACCGTATATTCTTTCAAATTAAAAGATATTACTAAGGAGTAACTATCGGGTTCAGTATTTTGAATGTCAGTTAAAATAAATCACAAGCATTGGTTTAAGATACAAGAAACCCAAATTTTAATAAGCAAATAATTAAATATTGAATTTAATATCTTTAATATTTAATTGTTTGCTTTTTTGGCCATTCCATTCGTTTTCATCAATATGATAACAAATATTGAAAGGTGTATTGTTTTTAACTTTTGGAAAATATTCGCCTTGCTGAAAAGCAATTGCGTCGAAAGGAAAGCCGTTAATTTCAGTTTGTACGACTTTTAATTTTAAATGATTTTTTCCGACAATTCGAGCATATCCGGTATCAATTACACTATTGGTTAGAAAAACCGGAGCCATGTTTCCAGGACCGAAAGGAGCAAATTGTTTTAAAATTCTGAAAAACTTTGAATTTATTTCGTTAAGGTTTAATTTTGAATCTATTTCAACTTCAGGAATCAATAAATTATCAGTGATTGTTGAAGAAACAACCTCCTCAAATTTTCTACAGAAAGGAATATAATTTTCTAATTTCAAAGATAAGCCTGCGGCATATTTGTGTCCGCCAAAATGTTCGAGATATTCTTCGCATGCATCAATAGCATTATAAATATCAAAATCCTTAACCGAACGTGCTGAACCCGTAATTATATCATTTGATTTTGTAAATACAATTGTCGGCCTATAACAAAACTCTGTTAATCTTGAGGCAACAATACCAATCACACCTTTATGCCATTCAGGGTGATAAACAATTGTGCTTTTTTTCTCAAGAATGTGTTTATCTTGCTTGATCATCTCAATAGCGTCATGTGTAATTTGAGTATCAAGATTTCGTCGTTCGGTATTTAAGTTGTTTATTTGTTGTCCTATTAAATTAGCATAATCATCATCGTCTGTTACAAGTAATTTTACAGAATTATTCGCACTTTCAATTCTACCTGCTGCATTAATTCGCGGGCCAATCAAAAAAACAATATCGCTAATTGTAAGAACTTTATTTAATATTCCTTCAGATGTTTTCGGAACTTTAGTTCTTACAATATTACTATATTTTAAGATTGCTTCAATTCCGGGCCTTGGATTCTTATTAATAGAAATAAGTCCGTAATAAGCTAAAATTCTGTTTTCACCTGTAACCGGAACAATATCGGATGCAATACTTATTGCAACCAAGTCTAAATATTTTTCTACATTTTTAAAAGCAATATTTCTTTTTTGAGCAAAAGCCTGAATAAGTTTGAAACCAACTCCACAACCGGATAAATCTTTAAAAGGATAATCACAATCATCTCTTTTAGGATCTAATACAGCAACAGCCTGAGGAATCTCACATCCCGGCCTGTGATGATCACAGATTATAAAATCAACATTTTTGTTTTTTGCGAAATCAACTTTTTCATTAGCTTTTATTCCGCAATCAAGTGCAATAACTAATTTATAATCATGATTAGCAGCAAATTCAATTCCTTTATAAGAAATTCCATATCCCTCGGTATAACGATCGGGGATATAAAAATCAACATTTTTATAAATGCTTTTTATAAATAAGTAAACAAGGGCCACGGCAGTTGTTCCGTCAACATCATAATCACCGTAAACAAGAATTTTTTCATTAGCTTTTATTGCTTCTTCGATACGAGAAATTGCTTTATCCATATCTTTCATCAAAAATGGATCATGCAACTTTGAAATTTCGGGCCGGAAAAAAGATTTTGCTTCATCATAATCACTTATTCCGCGTTGAACTAATAAATTCGATAATATATGATCAATATTTAAAGTTTGAGATAAGCTTTCAACAAGCTCACCATCACCACTTTTTTTCTCGACCCAACGCTTTTCAACACTCATAACAACGGAATAATTTTAAGACTACAAATTTTTGACTTTTTTCCCTAAAAACCTAATAAAATCAATTATTAAAATCAATAAGATGTAGAAAAAAACTAAAAGCTTGATCTCATAGCTTCTACAGGGTCTAATTTTGAAGCAGAATATGCAGGTATTATTCCTGATAATAATCCTATAAAACCGGAAACAAGTAAACCTAAAAGAATGTTTTCACTAGTTAAAATCAGTTTCATTTCAGTTACGCTCGAAATAATTAAAGAAAGTAAAAACACTATTATAAGTCCAATAACTCCTCCAAATAAGGATAAAAAAACCGATTCAAATAAAAATTGTAATAATATAAAATATCTTTTTGCCCCCAGTGATTTTTGAATTCCAATAATGCTTGTTCTTTCTTTTACCGAAACAAACATTATGTTAGCAATACCAAAACCGCCTACAAGTAAAGAAAATCCGCCAATTATCCAACCGACACTTGCAATTACTCCAAATAAACTATCAAAACCTTTTGAAATTATATCGGTTTCATTAATTGCGAAGCTGTCTTCGGCCGAGGGTTTAAGCTTTCGTTGCGAACGTAATATTCCGGTTAACTCATCGCTCATTTCTTCATTTGTAATATATGGTTTTGCTTTAACTATTATTGTAGAATTAATATTTCTAATATCAACTACATTGCGTGCGAAATTAACAGGAACAATTAATTGATTGTCGGAAGTATTTCCAAACATATCCTCACCTTCTTTAGCGGTTACCCCAATTACTTTAAGTTTTCTTCCGAATACAGTTAATTTTTTACCAATGGGATTTTTGTTTTCAAATAAGTTTTCGGCAATTTCGCTTCCGATAATTATTACATTCCGTCCGCTTTTCGACTCAATCGGTGTAAAGTATCTTCCTGATGCCAAATCAAACGGCATTACATTATTAAAATCGTGTGAAACAGCCATAACATTAACATCTTTTATGCTGTTGTTTTTATATTTTATTGTTCTGTTTACGTCTATCATAAATGCAGCTTTCTCGGCAGTAATGCTTCTCCGAGAAATTTCCTTCAACTCCGTAATTTTCGGTTGAGGCCTTTGCAAATATTTCCACCAAGGATATTCGCCACCCATAGACCATGGCCATTTTTGAATAAATAAAACATTATTTCCTAATGAATTTATGCTTGTTCGTATAGAACTTTCCATGGAATCAAAAATGGTGAAAACAGAAATTACAGAAAAAATTCCTATAGTAATTCCAAGCAACGATAATCCGGTTCGGGTTTTGTTAACAATAATTGCCTGAAGTGCAAAAATAAAACTCTCTTTCAGTAATTTTAAAAATATCATATCATTACGATAATAAAAACAAAAGTATTCTGTAAAAATAATATAAAATTTTCAATTTTGTAATTGTTTGCCTGAAAATGGCTAAATAATATTTTGAAGTGCTGGAGGTAATAGAATCTTATGGTGAAACAATAGTTTCTTAAATTGAAATGATCACTTCTTAGGGTGAGGGAATTGAGGGTTTATAGAAAAAAGGCTAAAGGCTAAAAAAATAAAGTAAAAAGTTTAAAGTGAAGAAATACATAGGTTTAGACAAAGGATGGTATCCATCCGGAAGAGAGAATTGCCTTATAAGGCTATATATGAATTGGTAGGGGTGCCATCCCTGTAGGATTTTTGATTTACCCATAGGTTTTTTCTCATTCAATCCTTCATTTCGACAAAGAAAGGCTGTCAAGTGAGTAAAATCATTGAATTTAAAATTTTATAGCCGCAACATTAAAAAGCAATATTAGCATCGTTTTTCAAGTTATTTTTACTAAACTTGCATTTAAAGAGAAATTCAATTTTTGTAATATGTTTAAAAAAATAAATAGTGCGTTAATATCTGTATATCATAAAGATAATCTAAATAAAATTATACAGGTTTTAGATGAATTTAATGTAAAAATTTATTCAACCGGAGGCACTTACGCTTATATTAAAAATCTTGGTAAAGATGCTATTTCAGTAGAATCAATTACAAATTACCCTTCAATTTTAGGAGGACGAGTAAAAACACTTCATCCAAAAATTTTCGGGGGTATTCTTGGTCGCAGAAATTGTGAAGAAGATAAGGTTCATTTGCAAGAATATGATATTCCTGAAATTGATCTTGTAATTGTTGATCTTTATCCGTTTGAAGAAACTGTGGCTTCCGCAAAAAGCGAAAACGAAATAATTGAAAAAATTGACATTGGTGGAATCTCATTGATTCGTGCTGCTGCAAAAAATTTTAATGATGTTTTGGTAGTTCCGTCTTCAAAATATTATATAGACTTAATAGATATTCTTAAAGAAAAAAACGGACAGAGCGAATTGTCAGACAGAAGAAATTTTGCTGCCAATGCCTTTAACATTTCATCTCACTACGATACCGCTATTTTCAATTATTTTAATAAAGAAAATACAAAAGTTTTTAAACAAAGTTTTTCGGAATCTAATTCATTAAGATATGGAGAAAATCCACATCAAGAGGGTTTGTTTTTTGGTGAACTCAACAAGGTTTTTGATCAGCTTCACGGAAAAGCAATTTCGTATAATAATCTGGTTGATCTGGATGCTGCCATAAATTTGATAAAGGAATTTTCTGAGCCTACATTTGCAATTCTAAAACATACGAATGCCTGCGGACTTGCAAGCCGTCCGAAATTAATTGACGCATGGAAAGATGCACTGGCCGGCGATCCTGTTTCAGCTTTTGGAGGTGTACTTGTTACGAACTCTATTATAGATAAAGATACTGCACTCGAAATCAACAAATTATTCTTTGAAGTCATTATTGCACCAGCTTATGAAAAAAATGCACTTGACATATTAAAACAAAAGAAAAATAGAATAATTTTGCAAAAGAAATCATATGATTTTTCCGATAAACAATTTAAATCATTATTAAACGGAGTGATCGAACAACAAAAAGACAGAAAAAAAGAAACAGTTGAAAACATGAATTTCGTAACAGAAACCTCTCCGACTGAAGATGAAAAAAGTGACTTGATCTTTGCAAACATTATTGTAAAACACTCTAAATCAAACGCAATTGTTTTGGTGAAAAACAAACAGTTATTAGGAAGCGGAGTTGGCCAAACTTCACGAGTCGATGCTTTGAAGCAATCTGTTGCAAAGGCAAAAGAATTCGGATTCGATTTGAGTGGAGCCGTTTTGGCTTCCGATGCTTTTTTCCCGTTTGCCGATTCGGTTGAAATCGCTCATAAAGCGGGAATTACTGCTGTTATTCAACCCGGGGGGTCAATTCGAGACAAAGATTCAATTGATTATTGTAATAAGAATAATGTCTCAATGGTTTTTACCGGAACACGACATTTTAAACATTAATCAAAAAAATTTGTACTTTTGAACACAGGTTTAAAATTTAAAATTGAACAAAAAATAAATACAGCCATAAAATTTAAAAATCCAACACAAATAAAATAAACACAAAATGGGGCTTTTTTCATTTCTTACCAAAGAAATTGCAATAGATTTAGGAACTGCAAATACTATAATAATTTATAATGATAAAGTAGTTGTTGACGAACCTTCAATTATTGCGATTGAAAGAAATACGGGAAAAATAATTGCAATCGGAAAAAAAGCAATGATGATGCATGGGAAAACCCATGAAAACATTAAAACCATAAAACCATTAAAAGATGGTGTTATAGCTGATTTTCAGGCTGCCGAATACATGATCAGGGAAATGATTAAAATGATTGGCGTTAAAAAAACATTATTTCCTCCCTCATTGAAAATGGTTATTTGTATTCCTTCAGGAATTACCGAGGTTGAAGAAAGAGCTGTTAAAGATTCTGCCGAGCAAGCCGGAGCAAAAGAGGTGAAACTTATTCACGAACCCATGGCAGCAGCTATCGGAATCGGAATTGATGTTCTTGAACCAACAGGAAATATGGTTATTGATATTGGGGGTGGCACAAGTGAAATTGCTGTTATTGCGCTGGGTGGAATCGTCAACAACAAATCTATCCGAGTGGCGGGCAATGATCTTAATTCCGATATTCAGGAATATATGCGAAAACATCATAATATAAATATTGGGGAACGTTCCGCTGAAAGAATTAAAATTGAGGTGGGATCTGCTCTCCCTGAAATCGAAAATCCTCCCGACGAATACGCTGTTCACGGCCGTGATATGTTAACCGGAATCCCCAAAGAAATTAAAGTAAACTACGTCGAAATAGCTCATTGTCTTGATAAATCGGTTTCAAAAATTGAAACTGCCGTTCTTCAGGCTCTTGAAATGACTCCACCTGAACTGGCAGCCGATATTTTCCGAACAGGTATTTATCTTGCCGGTGGAGGCTCAATGCTTAGAGGTTTGGATAAAAGACTGCATACAAAAACCAAGCTCCCCATCCATGTCGCCGAAGACCCTTTAAGAGCTGTCGCAAGAGGAACTGGAATTGCTTTGAAGAATTTTGATAAATTTACATTTTTGATAAAATAATAATTAATTATTTCTCACTTCTGAAATCAAAAACGAATGAGATATTTTTTCATTTTTTTATGGAAGCATAGTTTTTTCTTTTTATTTCTAATTTTTGAGTTTATTTCATTTTTGCTTATAGTTAATAATAACCCCTATCAACGATCATATATTGTTAATTCAACGAATGAGTTAACCGGAAATATGTTTTCTGCCTTCACTAATTTCACGGAATATTTATCCTTAAAGAAAAATAACAATACTCTTGCCCAAGAAAACGCAAATCTTCACTCAAAACTAAATTTGCTTTCATCAATTGAAACGGATTCAAGTTTTAATGTTTCAACAGATTCAAATTTTTTATTTCTACCTGCAAAAGTCATAAGCAATTCAATAAACAATAGAATTAATTATTTGATGTTGGACAAAGGTAAAAGCGATGGGGTTAAAATTGATATGGGTGTAATATCTTCGACTGGTATTGTTGGATTAGTTTGTCAGGTGTCTGAGAATTTTTCATCAGTAATGTCTGTTTTACATAAAGATGCAAAAATAAGTGCAAGAATTAAAGAAAACAATCAATTAGTTAATGTAATATGGAAAGGCGATGATTACAGAATAGGAACCATCGAAGATATTCCGACACATATAAAAGTTATTCCCGGGGATACGATTATTACAAGCGGAAACTCATTGATTTTTCCTGAAGGCATTTTGATCGGAAACTGCAAAGATTTCATTGAAAACTCCGGTGAAAATCTTAATAATGCGGAAATTATATTTTCTACCGATTTCAACAGTTTATCTTATGTTTATATTATAAATAATTTAATGAGAGAAGAACAAAATAATTTAATCGATTCTTTACCTGATGAATAGTGTTTTTATCCTAAATATTATCAGATTTATAATTTTAGTATTATTTCAGGTTTTTATCTTGAACAATATTGAAATCAACGGATACATTAATCCTTATTTTTATGTTTATTTTATTTTGCTTTTGCCTTTTGAAACTCCAAAGTGGTTGCTTCTTTCTTCAGCATTTTTAATTGGTTTGAGTGTTGATATTTTTTCAAATTCAATTGGAATAAACTCGGCAGCTTGTGTTTTGATTGCATTTTTACGACCGGGATTAATAAACACGCTTACATCAAAACGTGAATTTGAAACCGGAATCAAACCGGGAATAAAAGACCTGGGATTTGCCTGGTTTTTTAATTATTCCTTAATCTTGGTTTTTATCCATCATTTTGCTTTGTTTTTTTTGGAAGCATTTAGTTTTCATTATTTTTGGTTTACATTTTACCAGGTTTTGGCAAGTAGCGGATTAAGTGTATTATTGATAATTTTTAGCCAGTATCTATTTAGTTACAGAACAAAAGAGTAGAAAGCTATCCATACGGAATCTCAGTAATCGTTGGGAAAATAATTGTATAAAGCTATAGGATTGCTGGCCACTATTTTCATTATTCCCACTATTTTCTAATTCAATCAAAATTTTTTATGTAGGTTTGCTTCATATCATTTATTAAAAAAACTCAAAATGAAAAAACTCATTATCATTTCACTAATTCTAACAATCGTTATTTCATGTTCAAACAATAATGAAACAAAAAACAATTTCACTATTAACGGGGTTGTTGAAAATCAAACCAATGGAACCGTTTTCTTAAAAAAGAGAGTTGATGGTGAGTGGGTAATTCTCGACTCAACTGAGCAGAACAATGGAAACTATAAGTTTTCGGGGCATGTAGGTTTGCCGGAACAATTTTATATTCAAATTGCTGAAAAAAATCTTATTCCTGTTTTTGTCGAAGCTTCTGAAATAATCATTGATTCGAAAACCGACAGCATAGGCAAAATTACCGACTCAAAGATAACAGGCTCTGCTTCTCAAGATAATTACGAAATTTTTAAGAAAAAAACTGAAAGTTTTGATAAAAAAAGCAATGACCTTTATAAAAAATGGAAAGAAGCTAATAAAGCTGAAGACAAAGAGCTAATGGCAAAAATCGATACAGCTTATGATGAAAACGATAAGGAACTGAAAAAATTCATTATTGATTATGTTTTAGAAAATAATAATAGTGCTTTGTCTGCTTATATTACGCTTAGAAATTCTTATAAACTGAATTTAATTGAGCTTGATTCCATTACATCAAATTTTTCAAATGATATTTCTAATTCAAGATACGTTCAATCGCTTAAAGAAAGAATAGAGGTTTTAAAAAATTGTGCAGTTGGGAAACCATTTATTGAAATTACATTAAACGATACTTCAGGAAACCCCGTTTCATTATCTTCATTTAAAGGAAAATATATTTTGCTTGATTTTTGGGCTTCCTGGTGCAGTCCTTGTCGTGCCGAAAATCCTAATGTTTTGAGTGTTTATAATGATTTTAAAGATAAAGGATTTGATGTGTTCGGTGTTTCGCTCGATAATAAAAAAGAAAATTGGATAGAAGGAATTAAACAGGACGGTTTAGTTTGGACAAATGTTTCCGATCTTAAAGGATGGCAGTGCATTGCACGAGATGACTATGGCTTCAGTTCGATACCGCATAGTGTGTTAATTGATAAAGAAGGAATTATTATAGCTAAAAATCTTAGAGGTGAAGAGCTGCGAAAAAAACTTGAGGAAGTTATTGATTAAGATTTTTTATGATTATTTCTTTTGAAAATTACTGATGCCGGAGTTTGTTTTTGCTGAGTTTTACAATTAAATTGCTGTTATTGAATATTGTGACTAAAATTTCTCTTCCTGCATTTACAAACTCTCTGCTTGCAGAAAAAAAAGAAGTTTTGTGAAATTTAGTCGGATGCCCTAAACCATGAAGAAAAATATTTTTTATTTTTTTATTATTAGCTGCAAAATGAATATTCAATAAAGTTTCAACTCCAAAGCGAGAGTTTTTCATTTTTTTAAGAACCGGTAAAATGTCTCTTTTTTTCAAAGAACGTTGGCCCGTCAAAGGTTTGAATGGATTGATTTTTTTATTTATCATTGTCTCTGACGGTTGTCCGAGAACCATATCAGCTTCACCGTTTATAATTGGCAAGGCAAGCGATTCGATATGCTCGGATTTTAAGTTATTTATACCTGCATCAATAAATACAATCAATTCTTCTTTTGCAATTTTTACTCCTCGATACATTGCATATCCTTTTCCACGATTAATAATATTACTGATAATTTTTATGTCATATTTTCCCCCCAGGTTTTCTAAAATATATGAGGTTTTATCTATCGAACCATCGTTAACAATAATAATTTCATCGACTATTGAAATATTTAACAGCGAGAGAATTATGTTTTTTATTGTTTTTTCTTCATTATAGACAGATACTATAACGCTTATTCCAATTGAGAGTTTCATATTATGAATGCAGTTTATGTATATATGCGTTATAAATATTTAGCAAAAACTTTTCTAAAATGGTAGCCGTAAATCGAATAAGTAACCGCTAAAGGAAATTGCGACGGCTTGTTGAACAAGCACCAAAACAAAAGTTTCCAATAATAAAACCTTCCGCTTTCAAGAATCCCGATATGCCAAATTGATCTTATGAATGCAATCAAATATGAAATATGGAAAGGCTTGGAATTAACCGAAGAAGGCTTCAAAACTTTTAAAGATTTCACAACCCTTTCGTAATAAGGCTTACAAGAATATATCCCACAAATAATTTCTTTATATCCCTTTTGAAGAATATCATAATTCATTTTAGGAATGAAATTCATTGAAAAATCTGTATTATCGCCCGAAATATTTCTTAAAAGTCTTTTTTCCTTCAGAAGACGATTATAAAGTTTTGTGTTTCGCGGAGCATTAAGCAAACCAACCATGGCCGAAATAATTCCGCTTTTTTGAATAAAATCAATTTGTCTTTTAAAAATGGAAGGTAAATCATTATCAAAACCAATGATAAATCCTCCTGTAACTTGCAATCCGAAACTTTGAATTTTATTAACGCATTCAACCATATTTCGGTTTTTGTTTTGGATTTTATTGCATTCGCTCAGGCTGTTTTCATCGGGAGTTTCAATGCCAACGAAAACACTCTCAAAACCTGCTAAAGCCATCATATTCATCAATTCCTCATCGTCGGAAAGGTTAATGGAAACTTCGGTTGAAAATGTAAATGGGTATTTATTTTCTTCCATCCAATTAATTAAATTTGGTAAAACTTCTGTTTTCAATTCCGATTTATTTCCAATAAAATTATCATCTACAATGAAAATATTCCCCCTCCATTTTTGGTCATAAAGATTTTGAAGTTCGTTAATAATTTGTTGAGAACTTTTTGTCCGAACATTTCGTCCATAAAGAACCGTAATATCGCAAAAATCACAATTAAAAGGACACCCCCGTGAATATTGAATACACATTGAAGAATATTTTTTCTTATCCAATAAATCATATCGTGGAGGAGGTATGTTTTTGATATTTGGAAATTCGTTTGTGGAATACATATGTTTTGCACAATCATTTTTTAAGTCTTTTAGAAACAGAGGTAGAGTGATTTCAGCCTCGTTCAGAACAAAATGATCGACATTTTTGAATTCATCGTGGGATGCTGTAAAAAGCGGGCCGCCAACAACAACTTTTGTCTCATGTTTAACACATTCGCTAATTATGTTTAGTGCCGATTTTTTTTGAATCGACATAGCACTTATAAAAACATAATCTGCCCATTTAATGTTTTTTTCTGTTAAGGATGTAACATTCATGTCAATTAACTTGATCTCCCATTCTTTTGGTAACATTGAGGCAATTGTCAATAATCCGAGTGGGGGCTTCGACGCTTTCAACGAAACAAATTTCAAAGCATGTTTGAAACTCCAAAAAGTATCAGGGTATTTTGGAAAAACCATTAGTATTTTCATTGTAATATTTTTTTTAATCCCATTCTTTTTTTATAAATCTTAAAAAACTCAACTACAATAATATAATCAAAATCTTTAAAAAAAAAATATAAGGGATTGATAACCAAAATTTGTTATTAATTAATTTTTTCGGGGGTGAATTACAATATTCTGGTGCGAACTGAATGAAAGTATCGAAAAAATGTTTTGCGAGTCTAATGGAAGATTGTAGTTTTTAGTCTTCGGAAAATTGAAGTAAAATAGTCAGTTTTTTCAAAAGGGATACCTAAATAATTCGCTTTTTTAACTCTTTTGAATAGCTTCTTGAAACAGGTATTTCTTCATCAATGTTCTCAAATTTCAATTTATATCCCTGTGAATTACCGGTAATTTCTGTAATATTATTGATGTTAACAATTGAAGTTCTGTGACATTTGTAAATAAATATGAAATTTTTTAAATTCTCTTCTGCTTTTTGCAAACTGCTTCTCAGCAAATGTTTATTATAATCCTTACCTTTTTTTCTGAATATTTCAATATAATTATTTGCCGAACGAATAAACAGCAAATCATTTATGTCAATTTCTACCTTTTCTTTTTCATTATCAGATATAAAACAGATGATTTGTTTTTTGGGAACTTCAATTTCATTTTGATAATCAGAAACTTTTTTATTTAATTCAATTGCTGTTTTAAGATTGGCTTTCAAAAGCCTATCCTGATTTATAGTTATAAGCAAAGCAACAGGTATTGTGCTAATTAGTAATATTTTAAAAATAATAAATATATTAAATTCCAAAAACTCAACAAATTGGGTATAAAAAAAGTAGCCTATTCCGATTGTAAACAATATCCACAAATTCCAAAGAATTTCCTTTTTGATTTTCCATTTTTCAGAGGATAATAAACGTGGAAATATTTCGGGTAAAACTAATAAATTAAATGCTAAAGCCAATAGTGTAATTATGCTTCCACCTAAAAAAATATAGGTTTTATTTTCGCTTTCGATTGATTGTAATTCAAAAGGTTGAAAGAATTGAAGAAAAAGAAAAACTCCCAGGCTAATCCCAAATACTACCTTCAAATTATGATTGAAATTATCATTAAACGGATATGGCTTATTTAAGAATTTTAACATAAGTAAATATTTTTACTTTTTATCAAGTAAACTCTTGCAAAATTAATAATTTTAAGATATTTGATTTGTTTTGGCCTTAATATTTTTATATTTTTAAAAATAAACGTTTGATAATTTGTTAATTTTGCTTTTAAAAAAAATCATATTTCATTATGAATAACAGCAATGAATCAAAATATATTGTTTATAATTATTCTTTTAAATATTCAAATTCCGAAAAGCATGAATTTTTAATTGAGTTAGATAGAAAAACCCTTTCTCTCGTTTCCCAAAAAAGAAAAACATATCCAAGCTGGACAAAACTAATTAATTTCCAATGCTCAAATTGTCCTTTAGATATTGAAAAACACAATTATTGTCCACTTGCCATAAATCTGATAGATGTTTTAAAAGTATTTAAAAACGAAATTTCTTTTGAGGATGTAGAATTAACAGTAAAAACTAATGACCGTAAAATACTAATAAATACTACTTTTCAGGATGGACTTAGCTCATTATTAGGTTTATATATGGCAACAAGCGGTTGTCCGGTTTTAGGAAAACTTAAACCTATGGTGAAATTGCATACTCCTGTTCCGACTTTAAACGAAACAATAATTAAATCAATTTCTATTTATTTACTTGCTCAATTATTTATGAAAAAACATGGTAAAAAACCCGACTGGGATCTTAAAAATCTTGTAAAAATTTATCAAGAAATACAAGTCGTAAACCGCTGTGTTATTAATAAAATTTCTTCTCATATAGAAAAAGATGCAAGCCTGAATGCACTTGTCATTCTTAATAATTTCGCCGATTTTATTCCTTTTTCCATAAATTTAGATGAACTCAACGAAATAGAAGATGTTTTCTCAGCCTATTTTGATTGAATTTTGTAAAACCCTTTTTCAAAACTGTTTTGATATATTTGCAAAAAAATTGATTTAAAACAGGAAATGATCTTTTATTGAGAAAAGAAAAGGCTACTGATTCAAAATTAAAACTTTGTAATATTCATGGCGGAATATTCATTAAAAATAGAATTAATTAAAATAAATAATTAAAAATGGGAAGAGTATTAGGAATTGGAAATGCACTTGTCGATATAATGACAATATTGGAAAGTGATGAATTGTTGGTTAATTTTTCATTGCCAAAGGGTAGTATGCAACTTGTAGATAACGAATCGGTAAAAAAAGTTATTAATGGTACAGAACATCTTGAGAAGAAAATTTCGTCGGGTGGCTCGGCAGCAAATACAATACATGGGCTTGCAAAGTTAAATATCGAAACAGGTTTTATGGGAAAAGTTGGCAATGACGAATTTGGAATTTTTTTTGAAAATGACTTGAAAGAAAGCGGAATAAATCCAAAGCTATATATATCAAGCACAAATTCGGGTCATGCGATTGCATTAATCAGCCCCGACTCTGAACGAACTTTTGCAACTTTCCTCGGTGCTGCGGTTGAGCTTTCGGCTGATGATTTAGCTTCATCACATTTTAAAGATTTCGATTATTTCCATATCGAAGGCTATCTTGTTCAAAACCACGATTTGATTGAAAAAGCCCTTAAGCTCGCAAAAGAAAATAATTTAAAAATATCGCTTGACCTTGCCAGTTATAATGTGGTTGAGGAAAATCTTGAGTTTCTAAATTCCATAGTCGAAAAATATGTTGATATTATCTTTGCCAATGAAGAAGAAGCTAAGGCTTTTACGGGGAAAGAGCCGGTAGAAGCATTAAACATACTTGCTGAAATATGCGAAATTGCAGTCGTAAAAATTGGCAGCAAAGGATCGTTAATTAAAAATGGAGATGATATTTTTGAAATTGGGGTTATTGAAGTAAATCCAAAAGATACGACCGGAGCTGGTGATCTTTATGCATCCGGTTTTCTTTATGGGCTCGTAAAAGGCTTTTCTCTACTAAGGTGCGGCGAAATTGCTTCCATACTTTCAGGAAAAGTAATTGAAGTTATCGGAGCAAAAATGGATAATGATCGTTGGGAAGATGTTCGCAAGCTGATCAAATTCAATGATATAAAACAATAAAAAAAGGGGAATCGTAATCGATTCCCCTTTTTTAATTATTGAAACAAATCAATTATTTTATTGTTACCTTTTCGGTTATAATACCGTTGGCAGTTTCAATGCGGATAATATAAACACCCGATTGAAATACTGAAGTATTAATATTAAGGCTTGTTCCGTTAACAGCATTATCAAGCATTGTTTGTCCTACAAAATTCAATACTCTAACATGTGTAATAGTATTATTAGAAACAATATTCAGCACGTCGGAAGCAGGATTTGGATAAATATCAACTTTAAGATCTGCATTATCCATCATACCGAGACTACCTTTAGTTACGTTTAACACGCTGTATTTGCCATCTGTTTCAGGGAATACTGTTTGGTTGAAAGCCTGAGTATATTCATTATCGAAAGTATAAGTTGCAGAAACTGTTGATTGGTATTTAACGTCCCAAACCTTCAGAGTCATTTCGTTATTGCTTTCATAACCTAAGCCGTTAGTTAATACACTAAAAATAGGAACACTATTTTCAAGAGTGTTTTCTGAAATAACTACGCTTGCTCCAACCATTTTGTCGCCGTCATAAACAGCTACTTCATCACCAATATTCAAACCAGAAACGTATAATGAATAAACGGCTTCGGCAGCATTTCCACCTTCAAATGTAAAATGATTCATAACCTTAGGTATATAAACATTTTTAACACCATCTGATGAAACATTATAAACCAATTGGCCATCAGTAAACATTTTAATCAAATAACCTTCGCCCGGATTAAGGTCGCCTAAACCATTCACCCAGTTAGGGCCGATTTTTCTCAACATTTCACCATTTGAATTTCTAACATAATCCAAATCATCATTTAAAATATTATCGAAAGCAACAATAGCGTCAACTGCAACATCAGGTAAATAACTTACAAATTGGTATCCTGTAAATAGATCAATAGGTGTTGTAGCACTAATAGATTCACCTTCTATATTCAGAACTTCAGCCCCAAACATTTTAAAGAGATAGCCGCCTGTTGTTACCCAGTCGCCAATACCATTCACCCAATTTGGTCCGATTTTTCTTAAAACTTCACCATTTGAGTTTCTAACAAAATCAAGGTTTTCGTTAAGAATAGAATTTAAAACAACGAGCATATCAGGATTTTCAACAGCAATTCTTGTTGATGAGAACTGATAACCTGTATTAAGACTAATAGTTTGAATGTCAGGATCATTACCAAATCCGAAGAAAATAAGATATTGTTCCATTAATTGATCTACAGTTGATGCACCCTCATCAAGGCCACCAAATTCAAATGAACAACCAATTGTTCTATAAGTACCTTCATCATAAGCCACACCACAACCATAATTAGGTGATTGGTTTTCATATATCAAAACAGCAGGGCTAATTGCAGCAATATGATCAATCCAGCTATTATCTCCAGAGTAGCTATAATTTAATCCTTCGGTAAACGTACCCGACTGGCCATTAACAGTTCCAAGGTCACTTGAACCATCAGATTGTCCGTTAATATTAAACATTGCATGAGCAGCAGTTTGGGTATCATAGTACCATGTATCTCCACCTTCCATATAAAGTTGTCCGCCGGCGTTAAGATAAGCTGCCAATGCTGATCCCTCACCTGATGATAATACGTGATTATTACTATAAATTCCGAGGCAAACAAAAATAGAAGTATAAAGATTTAAGTCAGCAGGCATAGATGTCATATATTCACACGACATTCCCAAATTCTCAATAGAGGTTTCCATGGCAATACCTGAATTGGTGTTTCCATCAAAATCAATAATCAAAACAGGAATTTGACCGATAACAACATTGAAGTTTCCTGTGCCTGTTATACCTAAGTCAGCAGCAATTTCAAAAATGAAATTAGCCATGTGGCCTGCAGGAGTGCCAGCAGATGCTGTTACACTAAATGCCTGCTCAGCTGTTGCACCACCTTCTACATCACCATAGTTTTGTTGAGATGTATTAATTGTAACATAAGGATCATTGATTAATAATTCACCTAAAACGTTATATGCTTCAGAAGTTCCTGTATTTTCAACAGTAATTGCAATATCAACAGTTTCACCCGGATCAATTTTACCATCACCCGAAACTACAAATTCTGCAAACTCTATAACAGGAGCATGTCCTTGAATAGAAAATCCGCTATTCCATGAATTTGTTCCATCTGTAGCAACTATACCGAAATTAACATTATGTCCGTCAGGAATATTTGCAGCAACATCAAAAGCGAAACCATCAACAATATTTACAATATCGTTAGCTGGAACAAGTCCGTAAAATTCCGTATCATCAGTAATAGTGATGTATTCGTCTTCTGTGTTGATAGTTACTGTAACATTAGTAGCATCTTCGTTTCCAACATTTTTAACTGCTAATGATAATAAAATAGATTCATTATAATCCATTTGTCCGTTTCCATTTGCATCGTTAATTTCATAAGAATCTTTAACAACGTAAGCACCATCAGGAGGAATAACCTGAACTTGTGTTTCGTAACGGTAGAAATTTTGTTTTGTTATAACAATGTCAACCATTGTTGGAGGAATTTGTGGTTCAATGATAATATCAACAGCTCCACCGGTTCCTTCAGCAACACCAATAATTTCTCCATCAACCGATAAACAAATTAATGATCCTTCATTTGCAGTTACAGTAAAGAAATCAGGGCCACTCAATAAAACAGGCTCGTGATTAATAGTTAAATCCTGAGGCATTTCAGTATAAACTGTTGAGAAAGCATCGCCATGGTGATGGAATAAATAATAAGTAACCTCTTTGTTATTTGTATTATAAGGCCAACTTGATTGTTGTAAAAAGTATTTTCCGGCAGCATTTCCGAAAGCAGGTAATATATCTCTTGAAGCTGGAGTACAACCGTAGTCAGGCATAAATTCGGGCCACATATTATCATAAATGCCCCAAACATAAGTATCGTTAACAAATGAATAAGAAACTTCTGAAGCGGCTGTAATACTAAGAGCACCACCTTGAGGATGACGATGGAATTTTTCGGCAAAACATTCACCTGAAATATTAAATTTTCCTGTTAAACAGTTAATAGAAAAAACATGAATTGGTAAGCCGACATTACTCAGGCCGTTGATATCGCTGCTTTGATAATCAGGCTCACCCCATCCGGTATTTCCACCATGATCACGATGTTGCATCATGAATGCACCACTGTTAATATCATTATTAATTCTTGTAGCATTTCCGCCCCAATCTGTTAAATGAGCAGGCGTAGCTGGGATATATCCCAAACCATTAGGCCCAAAATAGTTTACAACAATGCTTGTATTTTGGTTTGATGACCATATTGTTGGAGATCCGGAATAAATAGCATTTTCTCTTACAGGTTCTTTTCCAAGGCCAAATTCCCAGAAACCGTTAATTGTTTCCGAACAAATTTGAAACCATCTTTCAGTTTGATATCCCATTGCTGTTATCGGGTGGTCGTAATAATGATCAATAGTCGGGGGATTATTTTCATAATTAATAAATTTATTGACCATTGTTTCCAACTGACTTGCATTTTGAGCAGTAATTCTGGCAAATACGATATCGGGCATGTGATTTCCAGTTACATCAGCATAAAGGTTATCAGATATACAATAATTATTCCATGTTGGTGATGTAACACTATTTTCGGCACTTGTTCCGTAATCACCCAATAATAAGATTGCAGCAGGAGGAGTATTCCAACCGAAAACTTCGTCAGTATAATCTTCAATTAAACCTGCATTATTACCACCAATTTCAGCAAGAGTTACAACATTGGTTTTAATACCTTGTTTTGTTCTGAAATCCTTAATAACATTAGCCCATTCAACAAAATCGCTTCCGTTAGGAGAGATAATAATATACTCATATTCTTCATCATCAGTATATTGTTTAGAAAAATCTACTTTTGGTAAAGATTGGCTGTTAAGAAAAATATCATGGTGTATTGGTTCCCACCATCGGCTTCTTAGTCGATCTTCTCCAATATGTCCGTTGCCGCCTTCAAAAGTAATTTCAATTTTAACGTTAGAATAAACTTTCAATTCTTTTGTAACAGGGTTATATTGGAAAGGTGTCATTCCAAGCATAACAGCGTCAACTCCACGAATTTGAGTTAATTCCGATAATTTAAAAGGTTCGGCAGGATAAAATGCATCCTTAGAAAAGATTTTTGCATTTTTTTCGTAATGCAAAGGTCCTTTTTCGGTATCCAATGGAATGCGAGGAGCAGGGGCAAGATCAACATTTTGAATAGTTTCAACATCCATTGAAATAATATTCAAAACAGGAACAGCTCCTTGAGGAACAGCAATATATCTACCGTTACCGGGTAAATCCGGTGCACCTTCATCATTTGGTAAAAAATGACCCGGCAATTGAACAATATTCATTGACTCACCGTTAATAGAAGCAGATTCTAAAAAGAATTCTGTAATGGAATAGTTTAGTTCAACGCTTGAGGTGCTTTGTTTTTCAACAGTTATCCCTTGTTTACCCCAATTGTCTTTGTAAGTAATTTTATCTGCAGTGGCAGTATTTGCCACGAAGAACATCATAACAAGCATTAATCCAATACTTGTTATTTTTGAAA
>Ga0222665_1000513_pt1 | contig 22861 bp, 28 predicted proteins | sample AntAcemetagen653_FD_179853 | JGI IMG/M metagenome (GOLD analysis project Ga0222665, IMG submission 179853) | Saline water microbial communities from Ace Lake, Antarctica - #653 | ecosystem: Environmental > Aquatic > Non-marine Saline and Alkaline > Saline | place: Antarctica: Ace Lake...
TATTAAAGATGCGAAAGTTGATGAAAGTTCTTTATCTTCACAAATCTTATACCTCTTTAACTCTTCTTTAACTATCTCTCTTATCTTATCTTTCATATCCTCACTCCTCCTTAGTAGTTTCTTCTTTGTATAATTTCCCCTGTTTTTATATTAGCTATATTATGATATGGATTATCTTTAAGGTATAACGGCTTATAAAACCAATTCATCATTTCATTATAATCTTTTACTATTTCTGGATTATTGTTTATTGCTTTCATAAATTCTTTTGTTACACTATTTACAATATCAAAATTATTTACTCCATCTTTTATTAGTTCTTTATTCATATCCTCATTTACTCCTCTTCTTTTAGCAATGCAGCTTTCATTAAATTCTGTTTTCTTAATATTTCCAATAATTTCATTTAAAAAATAAAGAGCAGCAAATATCCCTAAAACTATTACAAATACATACATTAATTTTATTACCATTTATTCCTCCTCTCAGCCAAAAGCTATCTTGACTAAACAAATTGTTGAAAGCATAAAACACATAACCAATACTGCTATTCCCCACAGTGCAAAATCTTCTGAATTCATATCCTCACCCCTCCTTATTCAGTTCATCTTGTTTAGAATAGTTGTTTTAGAACCAACAGCCCTAATTCCTGACGTAGCCTCCAGCTCCAACAGTTTCGATTGCAATGTTTCCGCAGCTCCCCTATGAAACTTTTCCGACCATACGACGTCTTTATAGTATTCTCTGATAGCTTTTGCTAAATCATTAACAACATTACCATCTATTCCATAATCTGATATTATTTCTTCTAGCATTTTCTTTCTCATCTCACCCCTCCTTAGTCAGTTCCATCAGTTAACCCCAACCAAATAGCCATTAATTGTTCCGATATTTCTTTATTGTCATTATCTTCTTCGCTAAAAGTCCTATCGTATAATTTAATAGTCGAAACTTCTAGTTCTGGATTTTCTCTTTTAATATCAAAAGTCATTGTAAAATTATGCCACTTCCCATCTTTTGAAGAAGGGATATCATCGTACCCAAAATCTCCTATTTTTAGAAAAGGTTGCTTTATTCTTAAAAAGTTTCTAAGCCAATCTCTTATCTTATCTCTCATATCCTCACTCCTTAGTTAATAGTTCATCTATTATCTATTGATGTTGTAATGCCTTTAAACTTATTCCACACATAAGAACCATCTTCAAGATGTTGTTTGATATATACCGCAATCATCTGGGTTATCTAACATTTGTTCTGTATCTTAGTTAGTTCATCTTCTGTTGTTATGTTATGATTATGATATTGTTTGTTGTGTGCTACTGTTGAGTAAGATAAATCTGCATGGCAGACACCAAACCCAGTTAATGCTCTCTTGTTCGTAACTCTCTTACCAAGCCTAGCTTTTGCATTAGCCGTCTTATTAGGGAAAGATGTCTTTCCGCAGACTGTGCATTTGATAATAGGACTCTGCTCTTTGAAATAACCATATGATTCTGGTGCTTCCCACTTGTGTTTACAATGACTCATCTTTCTCCTCTCGTACCATGTTATCTATCTTAATAACTCTTACAGGAATACCCTTCTTGAAAGTCTTGATGGTAAGTTCACTAGGAAACTCTGCTAGTTTCTTGTTAATTAAGTCTTTTCTGTCTTTATCAACTACTGTTGCCCAGAACTTAAGCCAGTATACTTCTGAATTGTTGTGGCATTCGGCCTTGGACACCTTATCTGTCCACTCCTTAACGTTGGATTCCCTACGCCAGTCAGGGTTATCCTTCTCAAACTTCATTCTCCTGTCCGTTGGCAAGGCCTTAAACTTAGAGACAATCTCAGGCTCATGAGGCAAAGATCGATACTTAATGCCATCTAGAAGCTTGTCTGTAACAAACATCCCTAGTCTGTTGTTTAGTTCTTTTAGATCAAGTACTCCACCATGCGTAGATATCTCTGTTATCTTCTTGCAAGTAACCGAAGCATCTGTGTCGTTAAATATCATTTAACCCCCAATCTAAGCTTTACATCCCATTCCCAATCTAAGTCATATTCCACATAACCATACTTTTTTATCTCTTTAATCTGCTTCTGAACCTTTGCTCTTTCTTTTCTAACATTTTTATTGTCTGGATGAAGCATTCTAAGATATTGTTCTAAACCTCTCAATATTACAGCCTTGTTCATCTGACCTCCTTTGCATCTCTTAACAGTTTATTCATTTCTTCTAACCCAGCATTTTCATCTGTTGGGTTGCTAATCCAATCCTGCCAGTTATTAAACCAAACAGATCCATCTTGTATGTATCCATCGGCAACTCTCTTACTGTTTTTATAATTCTTAAGGGCTGTTTTTATGTCTTCAAAGTCTTTCTCGTTCTTAACTGAAGCATTGCAATGTCTCAGTGCATTCTTCTTACCGACTTTGTTTGGGTATAAAAGCCATAATTCCTCAAAATGAGGTATATACTTCTTTATCATTGTTGTATTAACCTTCTTTGTATGGGAGTAAGATTCGGCACTCAACTTGGTATCTCCAGCGACACACCCCGGGGAACCTGCCGACACTCCACTCTCTTTTGGGGTATCTACCTGGGCACCCTCATCAAACTGTTCTCCGACATCTTGGTAGCATTGTGAACCTTGATAGGAATTGTAATTGTTAAGTGTGATAATACAGTATTTAGTTGTTATTTCTCTTGTTAAGAACCCTGCGTTTTCTAAGACATAGGTGGCTCGCCTTATCTGTGACTTGTGCCACCCTAATTCAGAACCTAGTCTCTTATAACCTCCTAAGTACTGACCTCTTCGCAATACCACACTCTTTTGAGCCCCTGGGAAGTGGATAACTTGCCCTTTATGACAGGATTTCAAAAGAATGTGGACTGCTAGACAAACGGCTCTTGGGTTCTTATAAAAAGAAGTATCAATTAACTTCCTATGTAATAATATCCAGCCGTTTTCCATTTAGTTCTCCTCTGGACTTCCGTCTTCTGATAAGAACTCAGGAACATCCTCTACAGCCGTTGAAGCGTTGGGGTCTACTTCGTAAGCTACAGTATTGTTGCGGAGTGTACCATCTCTGTCTGCCTTTTCGTCAACAATCCAGACTGATGTCTTCCCGATAAGCTTATTTAAAAGCTGTCTGAAATCACCTGATGTTGTATCCATAGACGGCAAAGTGGTCATATCAATACCACACCCCGCAATGAAGTTCTTTAACTTCCAATCACAAGAGGGAACAAGAGTGATAAACTCTGTGTATTTCTTGCCATTATGCTCATCAGGAGTCATTATCTTAGTAATAATCTTTAACTGATTGTTGCCAGTTGAAGCTTGTACTTCTTCAATAGCTTCAATCTTTACTGTATATGGCCCTTTTGGGTATATTGTAAATCCTTTGTCTTCTATTTTGTCCCAATCCATTCTCATTTTGACTCCTTTTCGTATTTGTCATATTTATAGTTTAAAACTTTGTCTAGTACGATTGTAAGATCTGCTAACTCTCCAGACTCATCGTTGGCTCCACCAACACCTTTGAACTGGGACTTGCATAGGTACATATCGTTTGGTCTAATCCTAATCCATCTCTTTCCTGTCTTCTCATGTACCTCTAATCGCCCTACGATGTCCACACATCCACAAAGAACTGGGACTATAGACTTACTCACTTTAGGGCAGATAAGCGATAAGAGGCTACCCTCAGCGTTCCTGAGCTCCATTGGGAACTCCCATGCGTTAAAGATAACGTTCATCTTGTTATAAACTAAGTCTCTAAACTGATGGATCCACTGTTTCATCTTGTAAGAAGCATCTCCATATTCTCGGAGGGTAGGGGCTTCTTTGCCATGACGCTCTGTTATGTTGAGGATTAATTGATTCTCTATCTCAGATAAGTTATCTAAAACAACGTTCTTGAAAGGGTGTTTAGTTGTACGGAGATTTTTATAAAGTTCGTCTATAACCTTTTCAAACTCATTGTCCTTAACAGCTTCTAAGATATTAAATACAACGTGACCTTTACCCAACAGTGGGCCAAGACCTGCTTCTGCGTTGATGATAAGAGTATCATCAGGAGGGAGTGTTGTGGCAAGAGTCGTCTTACCAACGCCTGGGTTACCGTAAATGATCAAGGAGATCCCACGGTCAATCTTATTACCAACAGGTTTTAAGTTTTTAAGATCCATTAGAACTTACCTGCTCTGACCCATTTGTCATGGACTGCTTTCATTGCCTTGACAATCTTAGTGTTCTCTGCTACTGCTGTTGTAAGTTCTTTGATAGCGTCTATCATCTCACTGTCAACTGCTTTTATTACTTTCTCTACTACTTCTTTCTTAAACTTCTTAACATCTTTCTTTTCAGTCATTCAAGTCTCCTTTCATTCATTTTACTCCTAGATTAATTGTAGAACTCGTTGCATCTTTTGTACTAATTGTCCCAACAAAACTGTTGAACTCAACATGAGCTTTATCAACAATTAAGTTTCCTCTACCATCACTAGAAATGCTAGTGACAAATGGTCCTGCTGTTGAACATCCTACAAGCAGTATTACTGATGCTAATAATAATATTCTCATTTTTCCTCTCCTTTCTATTCTATTTTATGGGTTGACCTTTGTATTTAAAATATAACTGTAACATTAAGTTATCTGGTTTCTCCTCGAAGCATATCTTCTTGTAAGGACATTCTGAATTATAGTTGTAACAGTTTGCAGTATTTCTATAATATCTTTTTGTTCTACCCTTGCCTCTTATTTCTTTAGCTAAAGATATAGCATCATTCTTCCAGATCTCTATTTCCATATCACTACGATAAGAATAGATCTGTCCGAAGTAAAAGTCTGGTCTTGCTTTATAGTCTGCCATGATTCGAGTGCCGAATTGATTCTGGTCTTCACTCACTCTCTTGCGGAGTAATGGCTTTTTAATGAAGTCATACATAATACCTTTTACGTCATAGCCTAATTGTTTAGCGGCCCATACATATGCAGTACCTTGTGCTGATGATGATATTCGTTGATTGAATTGTCTTAGTGTCTGTCCAGTTGTCTTTAACTCCCGCACCCACCAGTCTCCGTTCTTATTGACGAGCCCATCTATCCTACCGATAAATGTGACACCCCTATATAAAGGAACACGGAATGACTTCTCGCTCTCGATCTTATCAAACTTTGCTCCTAAGAAAGGGCATTGCGTGAACATACCTAGAGCTGTGTACTTTGATAAGACTAATGATTCTGATTCTTCTGGACTTGATTGTGCTATCTCATCATCGAATGATTTAGCGAGGTCGTTAACTGTTTCTTTTATTGGTGCACCTTTGTAATAGAAGTCAAAGGCATTGTGTACTGCTTTACCGAGGGATAGTGCTGAGGATTGTTTAATGGGTGTCAAGCGTTGCTTATAACGCCAGTAATACTTTTTCCAACAACTACGTGCTACCGAGGAGGAATTATTACTTATGTCCATGTATCTCCTTTTCTTTTTTGAGTGTTTGACCACTATACCACTAACTCAAAAAATGTCAAGGAGTTTATTTATTCCATCTACCTCGATTCTTTCTTAATACTGATCTGTTTCTCCTAGAGAATATTCTTCCTGGTCTTTCTCTACCATTTATTTCATTGACAGATTGTTTGTAAGTAATCTTATGTTTGTTCCTGTAGAAAGGATCTCTTAGCTGTTTGATAGAAGAACCTTTGATTATCTTGCGTATCTTATCACTATAATATCGCTCTTGTTTAACCATCCTTCTCTGTTGTGCAAGCTTGTGAGGGTCTTCTGCTGATGATCCTGTGCCTATATTTAGACCTGCTGCACCTCCTAAGAAGCTTGTTGAGTATTTTGTCTTACCTTTTGCTCTAAAGAAAGTAGGTGCTGTTGATCCAACTATATGTTTTGCTCTGTCTGATAGCTGTTCTCCTATGGTAATTTCTCCACTATCGTTGGTAATAGGTAATCCCATAAAGTTTCTATTCTCTATCTGCTCTACAACTGTCTTAACACCCCAGCTTAACTTACCTTTAGCAAAAGACAACGGTCCTCTTTCTGCTAAAGCAACAAACTGAGAAAGTTCTCGCCAGATAAGAGGGTCTGCATATGTTCTTTCACCTGAAGGAGTCTTGAATGGCCCAACGTTGGGTAATCTGATCCTTGCAAACTTTCCGGGCTCATTCTGGAACATCCATCTCTTTTTAGCAAAGATTCCTTCTTCTTTGTCTTTATCATCATCATCCATGAAGCTGAGTCCGAACTGTAGTAAGGAAAAGAGTACAAGTTTGATAGTTATAATCCTAGCTAAATGAGCTTGATAGTATTTAGAAAGGTAATCCATCTCTTGGCTTGACTTATCTCCATGAAGGAGACTGTTAAGAACACTACTATTACCTACTCTATACTTATGTTTGAATCCTAGAGCCTTGTTTACAGGGTACATAGCTCCTGTAACCTGCTGTAAGAATGACATAGTAAAGTTTCTAGCAAACAATCCTACCTGTAGGAACTTAGCTTCAGCTCCATATCTATGCTTATCTATCATACCTGAAGTGCTGGATGTGAAAGCTACTGCTAACCTAGCTGCTTCTTCTAATCTAGCATTCTTGTCCGTTATTTGAGGATTAAACTTAGGGTCTGCGATGAACCTATCTATCATAGAATTAGAGAATGTATACATAATCCTAGCAACATAGTGATTAAAGACATAATTATCGATACCTGCTTTACCGCCCATTGTATCTTTTAGCTGTGCCATTGGATCTCGAAGTGTTGGGTGCTTGTCTGAAAGCTTCTTATCAAACAAAGTTTCCATAACATGATCAGCTAGGAAGGCTTCTTGTCCATGTCTTTGGAGTAAGCTAACTCGTTTAGGATCATACCCATAGTTATTCATATGTGCAAAAGCATCTGTCTTGTTAGCCATATGTTCTTTAACGCCTTGAACACCGAGACCACCACCCCAAATAAGAGGCTTTATTCCAACGTTCCATAGTGTCTTAGGGTCCATCCACAACATCGGAGATGAGGCTATCTGGATAGCAAAATTGTAAGGACTTAACATTATCTGTCTCTTTACGAATCCATTGACAGCTAACAAGCTCTTGGTAAATTCTGTGCTCTTTGGCTTGCTATCATACAACTGGCTTAATAATCCATACACATCTCTATGAACCCAAGGCATGTTGGTTGCACTACCTCTGTGATCAACTAACCCAGGTGCATTCTTCATCTGAATATATCCAAGCTTAGTCAGCATATTAGCTGGCCTTAGTCCTTGTTCATTCTTGACTATTGCTGGATCTGTCTGGTAAGCAATATATCCTATGTCAACGGTGTTACCTTTGCTGTCTTGTACCGTTGGCAAGCCACTCTTATTTACTGGTCTAATCTCTTTGAGCTTAATAATCATGTCATTCTGAGCTACTTTTTCCATAGATTCTTGAACATAGTTGCCTAAAGCTGCACCATAGTTAGTAATAACATCTAATCCGGTACCTTTTTCTGCATGAGCTGTTGCTACGGCTGCTTCTGCAGCTGTCCTGAAATCTTTTCTTTGAACGTTGGGTGCTTTTAGATTTCCAGGTGAAGCCTTGGTGGAGTCTTTGTGTAACCAGAATCCAGGAGTAAAGCCATTCTCAGCGTTGGCTTGATTAGGCGTACGATCTAAGAGTCCTGAATCTTTTAGTGATCCGAACATAACATCTTCTATCTCATTCTTGCAGATAATAATAGTATCTTGTAAAGCTTTAGGTAGAGATGAGTAATATAATAAGGCTGGCTTACTCTTCTTTAGGTCTTCTATCTCCTGTGTGGTCATAGGAGTTCCTTGATCCTCCATAAGATTTGTGTAGATAAGCACATTAGCTTCCATTTCGGCTGTATTACGCTTGCCTTTATATTTAGGTAAATTAGTAATACCATCTTGCCAAGGACCAGGCATGCCAACATCAGCTATTCTTATATTATAGGTACCCTTTACAGTCATGATTTCTTGATTAGCAAACCACATATGATCTAATAATGACCGTTGGATAGATTGTTTCTCTTCTTTTGTCTTGCCAGGATATTCTTTCTCTACATAGTTATATACAGTAAGATGAACAATATTACTAATAGCACCTGCATTGAATCTAGCTAATGTTCCAGCATGCTTTTCATTGATATAATCGGCTACTATCTTATTAACATCACCTTCAGAAATATTAGTCTTAACTTTAGCAAAGCTATTTGGTCTTAATGGATCGCCTAAGACACCAAGTTGTTCTCTTATCTCTTGATCAGTAAGAAGGGGATCTATCTTCTTTCTAAGAGCCATTAAGGCTTTTAAGGCAAAAGAGTACTCTATCATATCTTCTTTCAATATAGTAGGCTCTAAGGTTGTTTTAAGGGCATTCTTTTGCTCACCTGTCAACATATACCCTAATTTCTTAACAGCACCTCTCCAGCTAGCATTCTGTATGTTCTGATCGTTCAAGAAAGCAACATCAGTAAACTCAGCAGGGATGTCAAAGAACAAGGAATTTTCTACTTCAATCTCCTTGAGGTTATACATCACTCCTTCTATCAATATGTCAAAGTTCCCAGTTACAGTAGTCTTAGATCCTTCTTTCTTTATTCCATAAGTTCCTGGAGCAAGGTATGTATCCTGATGAGTCCTACTGTTTAGCAAAGAAACACCTTTCTCTGTGATAACCATATGTCTTTTCTTAAGCTTTTCAAGTTCAGAGTCTTGCCTCTTAGCTATTGCTTTTTGTAACATAGTAAGCTGGTCTATCATATAAGCTACTCTTGTTTTCAAGAACTGTTCTTGCTCTTGTTGAGTAAGCTTGTATCCTCCAATAAGCATTGTCTCATGTTGTGCATTAAAGTGAGGATTAGGAATAAGAGCTTGTTTCAGATCACTCCATACTTCTCTAACAGTTTTAGCTGGATCTCCCTCAATTATTCCTTGTGCAGTCCATTGTTTTTTATACTTAGACCAACGTTTGCTTACATTAGCTACTCCTGCCTTGTTCTTTTTTACATTCTTGAACAACTCAATCATGTAGTGATTCTTAGCACCCCACTTAATCGTGTCAATATTATCAATAGATTCAATAAACTTAGTAAAAGTAATATAATTCTTTTCAAGCCTAGAGACTATACCAATAAGCTTATCTCCTTGAATGTCAACTTTCTTGGGGTTAGCATAATATAGGTCTTTCAAGCTATTAGCTAATAATTTATTATTCTCTTTACTCTTTCCTACATACATTTCATTAATAGCATAGTATATGTAAGCTTTTGTATTTCTTAAGAATTCATTAAACTCTTTCAAGAACATATGCTCAAAGCCTTTAGCATCTCCTGTTACGCCTCTTGATCCTACTTCACTTGCAGTAAGAGACTCTTTAGCTATAGAACCTTCTGGTGTTTCATTTATCTCTTTAGCTGTTTCTTCTCCAGAAACCTTCTCGCTCATAGACTTAAAGTATTCTTCTACTTGTAAGTCTTCAATTATTCTTCTCTTTCTTATGTCAGCATTCCTTACCTTAATAACTTCTTCTTTTCTATTTAGAGTTGCTATGTCTTTTTCAGGTGCTCCATCAGCTTTCTCAGAAGTTCGTAATTCACGCCTATTCTCAAGGAAAGCATCAATTATCTGTTGTTCTTCGTTTGTTATATAAGGTTCCATAGCTCTAACTTGTGCTTGTGCTTTCTTATTACCCAGTCTTGCCATCTCAAACACATCTAGCCTATCTATCTTTTCACCGCTTATTAGAGCCTTCATCTTATTCTTTGCTACATCAAAAGGAGCTTCAAACATCTGAACAGGTCTGTCAGGAACGAAAGCCTCTGCTTTAATTCCTTTAGGGTTCTTATACTCGTTAGGTACATCTTTAGCAGGAACTTGCTTACTTCCTGTTCTAGTCTTTAAATGCCATATCTCAATATTCTTTTTCCTTCTTTTAAGAGTTCCTTGATCTCCTTCTTTTAAAAGAGCCTTGCCTGTGTTATAAGTTTCATCTACAGTTACAGTTGTTTTCCAATACTTCTTACCCTTCTTTCTCCCTGGTTCTTCGTAGAGAGTTCTTCTAGAGAACTGCGTGTTGTCTTCTGATGTAGACTCCTTAACCTCAGCTATCCTCTTTCTAAGCTCTACTTTCACTCGTTCATCGGAAGATGCATTGAGTTCCATTTGCAAGGAAGCTAGATAGTTAGACCTTTTAGAAAACTGTATTGGAGCTCTCGCATATATACCAGCTCTACGTTGTGCAGTTCTGAATGGATTAAATCTTGCCATCTTAGAAGTAGTCCATCCATCCATAGTTGAAAGTTTCTTCTTAAGATCGATATCATTTGCTATTGCTATTTGTTTCTTAGCTTTCTGCAAGGCACTTAGATAGAATATATTAGTGATCTCATTAATATCATTCATAGTCATCTTCTGAGCATTCTGAGTATTATAAGAATCCAACCAAGCCATAAGACTAAAGCTTTTAAATGATGTGTTCTTTCCTGTTTCTATAGCTTCTTTATTACTCATGTCTTTATACAACATCTTGTATGATACGGCTTCACATACAGTTTCCTCTAACTGTGCCATTAGAGCAGACGTTGGTCTGTTTTTCTTAGTATCCCAAGAGACTAAAGAAGTTAATAATTTATTATCAATTCCACTCTCCTGAATCAGTTCATATCTATTTGCTCGAACTTGCTTTGCAGTCAAGGCTGTTGTAGCTTTATCAAGGTTCTTAAGATTTTCTCTCTGGTCTGTTCTTAACAAGTAATGAACAGTCTCATGCATCATCTTATGCATAACACCATCAGCTAAATTGTTTATCTTGTATATTTCAGGGTTAGCTTTAACTTCTTTTTCAAACCAAGCTTGTAGTTCATCAGCAAATACAGTCATCTGATCAGCATGATCCTTAGTCCATTGAGCTATATTATGTATTCCATCAGTACTCTTATCGAATACTGTATCTAAATACTGTGAATACTGTAGAAAAGCTGGGGCATCTCCACTTGCTATTAAGCTCTTAACATGATTTAAAGCGTTGATGATTTCAGGACTATAGCCTAAATGTCTAAGTTCAGCAGTTAGTTCTCTAGTGGATAGAGTAATTCTAGGTGAGCTACCAGCAGAATATGATCCTGAGTTAAGTACGCTTATGAATTCTTCTGCTGCTTTCGTTGGGTCAACTCCTTCTCCAACAAACTTTATCTTTCCTAAATCAACATAAGAAGAATCCTTCTTGTCTTTAATGGTTGATCTCGCTCCTAAGTCCCTAGCTAGTATTTCTAAAGTAGTGATCGGAGACTTCCTAGAGATAGCACCGCCTTCTGTGATATGCTCAAACATGTTAGGTCCATAAAAGACCTCTTGATTCTGAGAAGCTTGTTCATCTACAGTTGCATCAGAAGACACACCACCAAGAGGAACAATAACATTCTCTTGAAGAATCTTTATTATTGCATCGTTATCTATGCCAGTCTTGTTGTTTAAGGCTTCAGCACTTAAGTTCAATAGCTTTTCTTTATGATATATAGGCAGGTCACCTAACCCAAGAGTTCTTCCCTCTCCAGCATGAAGCTTAACTCCTTTAGGATCAGATAATTCTTGCATAGAAGAAACTAGGTTAGAATTAACAGTAGTCTGTTGTTCGCTTGTAAGCTGACTGTATGTATTATCAGGAGCAGCTCTGTCAATAGACTTTACATCTACCTGTGCGTCTTTGTTAGGAGCTAAGTATGCTTCTTTCCTTGTGTCAGCAGTCTCTCTAGCTACAGTCTTAGTATCGAGCTTGCCAATCTTCTCGTTCAAAACTTTAGTAGTCTTAGCTACAATGTCTGATTGAGACTTTAACAAGGCCCCAGATACAACACCATCTACAGTCTTAGATATAGTTTCAAAGGAATATACCTTACCATTGTCATCTCTTACGCCATCCTTCTTAAGGGTTCGCCATACATCTCCAGATATTTGCTCTAGTGTATGTTGATTCTTACTAACTATAGCACTACCACCGCCCATTACACCACCTGCTAAGAATCCACCTACAAAACCTTCTAAAACACCATCAGTAATATCTTGATATAAGTTATCTGTACCTTTCCATCCATAGACTTTTAGAACATTACCAAATACTCCCTGTGCAACTTCTTCAGAACCTTCAGTCAACCCAACGGAGAATAGCTTTCTTGCAATGTTTGTTCCAGGCTTCATAAACTCCATCAAAGGAGCAACTTCTAAAGCTGACTCAGCAATCCAATCTAACATAGCTAGCTTACTAGCTTCTTGAACACTCAAACCATTATCTCTAGCCTCACGATAGAAAGAAGAACCTGTAACGGCACCCAACGGCTGTGTCCCTAAGAAACCCCATCCGAACTGAGCAATCTTACTTAACTTCCTACCATTAGCCAACGAAGCACCCAACTTCATAGCTCCGCCTCCACCCAACAGTCCTAACCCAACGCTAGGTAATGCCTCACCCAACAGTCCTGCTGATCGAGCAAAAGGATTCTTACCAAGAGTTAATCCAGGTACAGGAGCTTCCCAACCAGTAGATGCTTGTTCTTTCCAGTAATCAGAATGTTCTCTACCCCACTGAGCTAACTCAGGATCATTGTTGGCTTCTCCCATCCAATTAGCCATATCTCCAACACTACCTATAAGACCTTCTGTACCTCTCCCTAGTCCAGCTGCTGCTTCTCTAAAGATATTAGGTCTATAGAACTTGCTGTTAATATCATTCTTACTTCTTGGTGCTTCTCTTAGACCAGTTGAATCTGTCTTTGGTATAAACATTTTTTCTCTTTCTTAAGGCATATTTAGGGAAAGGTTTAAGCATTTCTATTGTTTCTTCTTCGCTCATAGGAGCTTTATCAATCAAGTCTAGTATCTCTTTTGAAAGTGCCATGTATCCTCCTAATACTGAGATTGTTTATCATCATCAAAGAAATTCTTAAATAGACTCTGAGCATCTTGGCTAAGATTTGAGCCATAATCTTTCAATTGTTTCTGTCCTTGTCTACCCCAGGCATCAACAGACTTAGTTGGTGCTTCTTTAATCCAGTCAGGAGCTATTCCATGTCCTATGTTCTGTGTAGTAGCAGCCATCCAAGGATTTATACCTAAAGCATGTCTAGACAATGTATCTATTACACTCTCTGGAACACTCTTAATTAACTTTCCGAATCCTTCAGCATTAGATATATTCTCAGTTTTATTACTAGGCATCTTTTCAGGAAGCGTATAAGATCCACCAATAACCTTTGCTTCATCAAAGTCATTAGCTTGCTTCATCTCACGATCTATAGTCTCTTTATCTCCAAGATATGCACCTTTCTTTGTTTCAACAAAAGATACATCTTTATTATAAACACCAGAGTCTTTATTGGTTACTAATGCACCATAAGTAGATGCTGGTAATCCTTTGACATCATTACTATCTAGTTGAGCTATTGGAATCTTACCTATAACATAATTAGAATATGTCTTATCATATTCTACTTTAGCCTTTTCAGGATCTTCTATGAAAGCTGAAGCCTTCTCAGCTTCTGATCTAGCATCATCTCTTAGAGTATTCAACTGATCAAAAGTAAGTCCTGTTCTTCCAGATGTCTGATTCATGTAATAAGTCGTACCATCCATTTCTATAGGAATAGAACCTTTCTTCTTTTCAGTTGAAAGCTCAGTACCCTTCTTCTGCATCATAGCAAGACTCATATTGTAAGAGTTTTTGTCTTTAGCAAGTTCTTTCTCTGCATTTAACTTCATTTGCATTTCATCTCTTGCTAGCTGTGTTTCTTGCATCATTTTCATTTGTTGCATCTTCTGCCCTGCAAACCCTTGTGCAAAGCCACTAATAAGGTCAGCCCAAGCATTGTTCTGCTGTGGTGCTTGCTGCCTTGGTCCTTGTGTGCTATATCCTCCACTGTGCGGTACTGCCATAATATTACTCCTTTATTTATATTGACTCGTGAAGCTGGATCCATAACCTGCATTCGAAGCAGCCTGACTTGCTGAATTGTAAGCAGGTAATGTATTCCCACCGTTTGGTTGACCTGACCAATAATTAGCTTGTGTCTGACCAGTATTAATACCCCATTGACTAGCCATCTGTCCAGCAGCACTACCAAGACCTGAGAAGTCTGGACCTGCACCTGATTGACCACCAGATCCTCCATAATTAGTAGTATACTCTGGAGTTCTAGGCATAGCTGCCATTCCTGATGCACCTCTCCACATATCTTGTCTACGGTTCTCACCTCTCATCTTTGCAATATCAGCAGCAAAGCCTGTCTTCTGGCTGGCCATCTCATTACCTACCCTACCGATGTTAGCCATCATAGCCTTGTTTCCAACTCCACCCATTGCTCCAGCTTGCATAGCTAATCCAGCAGCACTATTGCCTCTATTGCCAGCAGTACCCATGTACTCTCTATTAAGCTTTCTTTCTTGCTCTACTTGCATACCTTGATAATACTCTTGCATCCATGGAGGTTCTTCACCCTCCATAGCACCACTATACATTTCTCGTTGTTGATCTCGAATACCTTGATAGTCATCATACTCATCAATGTAAGAGACTTCCAATCCAGGCATACCTTCTTGTTGACTTGCATTGTACATACTTGCACCTGCTCCAACCACTGCTGCCCCTCCGATTGCCCAAGCTACCATTGTCATTTTGAACCTCCTATTTTTAAAGTGTTCTCTTCTATAAGACACACAGCTGGATCGTCATATGTCTTTGCTATAATATAGTCTTCTATCTTTTCTAAATCTGTCTCATCTGTGACATGCGTTGTAATCCAGACAGTATCTTCATGCACGTATATAATCCTTTTAGTTCCTGGCTCAGTTATGCCAGCGTAAGGTGCCTTTATTCTCTTAGCCCCTGCTTCCGTTAGAACAGAACACTCTCCACTCATAACAAAGTAAGGATGTCTGAACTTGTGTATCTTGCTTGTTAAAAGAGTTCCTTTAGGCATAAATATCTCTCTGACATACGCACCATCTACAAACTTATGCTTCAACGGTAAGAATGTCTCATCATTTTCATGTCCTTCTAAAGCTCCAGGCACTTTCTTAAGTTGTTCCTCGAAGGCCATTATCTTCTTACGGAAGTCTTTTATCCCAGTAACAAAGAAGCCATTTATCTCTCTTTCAATCAATTCTTGCATGTTTCTCCTTATGTTAGTGCCACATAGCCAAGGTTTCCCTTGCCTGTTGTTACATATAATCTCTTAGTTCCTGATCCATTATCATATATAGCTATTTCCCCAGGACTCAATGTGCTTGTTGTTGGTACAACATCAGTATTCTTAATCGATGCTGCATTATTAAACAATGTTTCCAGCATGTTCCTAAGAATAGCTACTTGTGTCTCATCAAACTTAGTAATGTCTCCAGGCTTGCTTATTGTCATAAGATCATCGGTGCCTCTGAGTATACTCCTTTAAGTTCACTTAATCTAAAAGGAAATAAGTCATTTTTAGCTATAGAGAAGTTAATTTCTTCTCCCCTTGCTGTGTCATGAAAAAAGCTCTCCCAACGCTCTGGATGAGAAGCCAACGATACTTCAAATGAATCATCTGATATGTTGGTCTCCCATGAGAAAGTAAAAGATCCTTGAGTTCCTTCATGTACTGTTCCTATTTTCTTGAAGAATTTATCTTGCATAGGAGAATCAAAATTCCTAAAGCCAAACTCGTACAAATGATTAACTGAAGTTTCTGCATTTGTAGCCCCTTTTTCATAAGTATACCTAACTACGAAAGCATTAGTAAAGTAAACTTTTGGATTATCGTTCTTAGTATCATCGGCAGTAAACTCAATCTTATATTGTATCCATACGTTTGCTGTTGAAGCAATCTCTGAACCATTAGGATCAGATAAAGCTGAGCTCCAACTTGCTGCTTCACAGGCAGTCTTAGTAGCTCCTGTTCTAGTATGTATAAGGATATTGTCTGTTGCTGTTGCCGTAATAGATTCATTCCAGTACACCTTGTTTAGACTCTCTGCATCAATCTGTTGAGATGGAGATGTCCATGAACCTGATGTATATTTATTTTCAATACCTGTATTATAGTCCTTCATCTTACCTAATAACTTTCTAAATATTCTAAATGTTCTTGATGGTGGAATTGTAGCTGATACAGACTCTGATGTATCCCATGTAATAGGATGAGTATGATGACCTTGACATTGGGCATGATATCCACCATTACCATAACGATTAACATCAACTCCTGTTGTAGTAACTGCTGTTGTATGAGTATGAGCTGCATTAGCTGCTGCTCCAGTACCTGGAGTGTCTGTCCCAATCTTAATATATTTACCTGTATAAGTAGAAGTCTTATCTGTCCAGCCTGTCCCTGGAGTTCCAGCTCCATCATATAAGCAATAGACAAACTTCTGTGCCCCATCCCAAGTGTCAGACTCACCGATCTTTTTAATAACTCTGAATTCTGCATAAGCTACTTCCCAGTCATCTTGTACAGTAGAATTAGTTGTATCTGAAAAAGCATGGTAGTGATCTGATCTTGGACAATCTGTACCACCATCTGACTCTCCACCACCTGAAGTTGAAGCATCTGTATCGCCACTAAAGTCATGAGAATGAGATGTTGAAGCAGTTTCATTCAAGACAGAAGAGCCCATCTGTATATAGTATCCATCACTGTTCCCAACGGCTGCTGTCAACACTTGCCACCCAGTAGGTGCCGTTGGCTGATCCCACATAACAATAGCACCATCAGGAAACTCTGTGTCAGAATTAGAATCAGACTTAAAAGCTCTTAATTTTATATGTCTTGGTCCTATTGAAGTAGAATCATCGGTATCAAAAGCAGTAATAGGATGAGTATGAGCCCACACAACAGCGTTCTGACTACCATCTCCAGAGTTCACAGCAGATCCTGCATAACTAGGAATAGTACCTGCCATCTCATGCTTATGTCCTGTACCAGCAAATTCAGTTCCAGTTGTAGCATGTATGAGCAAGTATGAACCATCAGAAGAAATCTCTGTCCAACCAGTACCTGGTGTAGTATCTTCCTGGTCCCAGAAGATAACAATGTCATCAGCAATAGCATCTGCCGCAGATGTTTCTCCGATCTCTATATAAGGAGCATTCTCAGTACCACCAACAAACACATCAGAAGATGTGCCAGCGTTGGCTTCTGTCTTAGTCTTTAATCTATATGTATCTTCAGAAGTTTTTTCTTTAACCACATAACCATTCTGAGAATCTCCATAATAAAGCTCTCCAGTTTCATCATCACCTGTCTTAGCAGCAAAGCAATTAGCTCCAGCTACCGTAGTAGATGTCCATAAGTCATAGGATAAGGCTTGTCTTTTAAAGTTATACCTCATGATTCTATTATGATACTGAGCTGCGATAGTATCATCTGTGTAAGCAGCCAAGAATATACCTTCATGCATGAACCCAACGGTATCAGAATAATTAGATGGAAGTATTGATCCTGTATCAAACTCATCTATAATAGCTGATACTTGTGATCCATCAAACCTGTACCAATGATCCCATCCTAAGAACACAACACCATAAGGAGTTTGAGTAATAGACCATTGAGCAGGAGAACCTGTAAAAGCAATAGGATCATCAGCATACCAAGAAGTAGGGTCTGCTCCGGATGTTGGAGAAGTAATATGTAACACTCTAATAGTATTCTTCTTAATACAAATCATCATACCTAGCTGAATAGGAATACCCATGATCTCATCATTATCTTCAGGTGATATCTCCATATAATCTAAATTAGCTGTTTGCTGTATGTAATGAGGAAGATACGGATTGCTATAATAAATCTTATTAGGATAATTAGGATCGGCTGTAATAAAGAATCTTTCTCTATGGACCTTAATTATGCTTCCCTTAGGCATATCATCTGTGACAGAAGGATAACCAGCACCCAGCGATCCATCTGCTATATCATCTGAATAAGTTGTAGTCGTATTATCTGCTATTGTAGCAAGAAGCTTTAAAGATGAACCATCACCCTCTGTTCTATAAATCTTTCTATTAGAAGTTCCTACTGGACCCAACGGTATGTTTGTAAGCTCTACTTTCCTAGATGTAGCTGTGGTGATAGTATTACTCACAGCCCCATTGACAACAGCATCGTCATCAAAGGTAACTCCGTAGTAATATTCAGCAGTTGCATCAAGGTTACCACCAGTAGTGCCTAGGGCAGCCTTACAGGCCCCCAGTTCCCATGTTGTGTTAGAAGACGCTCCATCGTATACCCAAATGTTATCGTAGCCGTTAGAGCACATAAGAAGGTCTTTATAAACTTCAAAGTTACATCTCTTTCCATCAGTAAGACCAGCTCTTATTTCAGTAAAAGCTCCTGTTGCATCAGCTCCAACATAAGCCTTAGTACCATGTACAGCTATAAACTTAGTAACACCAGATGATGTATAGTATCTCTCTAATCCCACTACTGCACCACTACCTATGGTAGTAGTGTTAAAATAAGTTACTGGATCTCTCTTGTCAACTGCTCCGGGTTCTTCTTCAAATCTACAGTTCTGAGCAATCTTAACCCACTTATCTTTAAGGTCTAAGTCTTCAACCTGATTATTCATACCAGGGAGAGTCTTTAATACAAATTGTTTTAGTTGTTCTGTGAGCATTATTTCTCCATAGTCTTAGACATTAGTTCTTCGTCTGTTCGTTCTCTTCCTAATTCAATCTTATAATCTTTTATCTTAGCAAAGTATTTGTTCCAGTTATCGTTGGCTTTATCTCCAAACCCACGATCTTCACAACCAGAAGCTACAGCATAATTTACTGCTGCTGGATGTAGTGGTTCGGGTAGCTGAGGGTCTTCTGAATCTGAAGTCAAATCAACATGAGCATTAGAATAATACACTCTCATATAGTTTGCTCCAGCATTATCATCATTAGGTGGAGGATTAACACCTAAAGTGTCTTCTTCTCTGCTCCAATAATATTTCTGAGGAATACTTGTATTTGAGTCATAATTGTATGTAGTATCTCCAGTATCAGTATCAGTAACGCTGTACCCAATGTTGCTCCTCCAACCTGGATAATCTTCATCAAGATCATCTGTTATGACAGGGTCTAACTTGATCCAATCAGTGCCATCCTTCATGAAATACAACTTCTCAACTGAATATAAATTAGCAAAGTAGTCTGAAAGAGTATATTCATTAGACTTAGCTGAGTCATCATTAGATTCACAGCTTATAGATGTAATGTATCCGTTGGCTTTAATACTCTTTGTTCTGAAAGAAATGTCTTTTAGTGCTTCGTTGATGTAGCTATTAAGCTCAGTATCAGACCAGAAAGCTGAACTATTGTCTCCCAATCTCTTCCTAACTCTTGTTCTTATCTCTAATAAATTCATTATATCTCCTATTCTGCTCCAGCTTCAACTTCTGTATATTTCATTCCCCAACCTAGAACTGCTCTTTTCCTTGACTCTAAATCTCTTTTAGTGTTACATATAAACCCACATCTCCCACACCTCACGTATGCTTTATCACTGTATCTAGCATGACCATCATTCAATCCATAGTCAATAGATTTTGAAGTAATTCTCTCACTTCTTTTGTTTGTATACAAATACGTTCCACATTGAGGACACCCTCCAGTAACGATAGGATCATATATATATCTTTGTATGCTTGGGTCTCTAAGGTCTAGAGACAATGCTAGTAATCCAGAAGTAGAAGAAATATTAATATTAACTGCCTGTTCTGATAAAGATAATGCAAACGATCCAGGTTTATTCATAATATTGACATATGAAGTCAATAATGATATTGTCGCTGGAAGTACACTCGGTCCGACTGCATTAGAAATAGCTGAATCTAATAAAGAAATACCTAGTTCCAGAGTACTTGCTGTATATTTACTATTAAAATTTATATTAGGAGTCTCTACAGATATTGCAAGCTCTTGACGTTCTGGAATTGCTCCATGACCCTTATGAAGAATAACATCATACACATCCAAAGACATTACTTGCTCAGAAGGTGTATCTAAATGAGAGAAGTTTGCATTAGGCACTTCTACAGAAAGAGCTAGTTCAACTGTAGAAGAATAAACATTACTAATACTTGTTATGCTTGGTGCCTCTACAGATAGAGTTAGTGTTTGCTCAGAAGGCAAGACAGTCCCAGTCCTAGCAATAGCAGGAGCATAGGAAGCTAGAGATAAAGCAAACGTAGAAGGATCACTATAAATTACTGGAGTTGAAGTCTGTAGCGTTAAAGTTGATGTACTAGCTGCTGGTTCAACAGTAATATTAGTTTCTTCAGTATAACCAATCCCTGAAACATATGAATTGTAGGTACTACTACCATAACGAAAGTTACAAGCATTAGGAGAAACCCACCTATCAGTATACTTATAGAAAGTCCACGTAACATTAGTTAGTCCTGTCCAACCTAGCTCACCAGATAAAAAAGTTTTAGTAGCATGAGAAACTTGAGTACAAGAACTTGCTGTACCAATTTTCTCTATAATCTCTATCTTATCGGTAGCTACCATAGAACTTTCAGGACAAGACCAAGTTGTTGACTGAATTCCTGATGCTGGAGATGAATATACAGAAATAAGTCTACAAACATTAGCTACGCTGGTTCCTACTGAAGTAAAGCTATCATCACTATGCTTTATTCTGACTGAATAAGTTGAGTAATTAAAATAATAAGTAGCCGCTTGAGACATGAACCAATTAAGGTAATCCGTAGAGCTACCCTGTGATGTACTTAGGGTTTCATCATCTCTATAATAAAGAGTTTCTGTTGCCATTATATCCTTATGCCAAAGTAATTATTCCTGCTGCGTTCCATTCAATCGTGAATGTTCCTGAACTAACTGATTGTGCTCCACCAAAGTCTATTGAACAAATTAAGTCATCTCCAGCAGTCTCATCATAGATTACTGCATGATAAGCTGTAAAAGTAGCTGCTGTCCAAGCGGTATCAGTACCATCCCACTTAGTTGTTGCTGCTTCTGTTACTGCTCCACCGGCTAATTCCTTGTCTCCACGAGTGTATCCACCTGTTGTTGCAAGTTCATTTGTAGTTGTATAATTAGTGTCTGTCGCTGTGAACGCATGACTGTTATCATACAAAGCTACAATGATAGTATCTCCTTCTAAATCAACTACTTTGTTGAAAAGATTAGCCTTGAATCTATTGTAAATGCCTGAAGCCATTATAGTTACCTCCGTTTAAGTATTTAATTGCTTGTTTTAAATTATCTATATTATCCATCATTAACCCTAAACCAACATTGCACTTGTGGCATAAGAGTCCTCTTACTTCTTCTGTAAGATGGTCATGATCTACCATTAATTTACAGGTTTTTCCTTTTGCTGTTTTTCTTGTTTCTGTTTTACCGCATATAGCACACACTCCATTCTGAAATTTAAACATTTGTTTATATTGACCTAAAGTTAGAAATCTTCCGTGCTTGATATCATCACCCTTCCAAGAATGCCCTCTTTTAGTATTACCAGTAGAAATTCCCAGTTCTTTTACACGTAAATCAGTCTCTTTTGTTAATCCACGATTCCAAGCTTTATTGCCTCTGTTCTTGCCAAGAGTAGCAATACTAATTCTCTGCTTAGTTTCTTCTGAACATGGTTTTCTATCTAAGTTCTTCATCTGAATACTTTTTTCTGTTCTCCATTTTAGAGTACACCTTTTCTTAGCAGCAATGCTCAGCTTACATCTGTGTTCTTTAGTGAACTTCATTTCGTTGTTTTACCTTGTATCTTCAAGCAGGGAATATGTATCTCCACATCTACCCGGCCATCAGCATGTTTAATTTCTTTACTTGTTGCTTTGAGAATACCTCTCTCATCAAGCTCAACTAGCTTATCTCCAATTTGTATCTTCTGACCCATAGCTATCTCCTATCTTAGTTTCTTTCTATTAGTCCTATATTGTCTCTCATAATGCCTGAGATACTTTAGGAGTTTAGGATGGAATGATGTATCTCCACCCTTTATCTGCTTTAGTAGCACTCTAAGATTTTCTTGCATACCATCGGCTGATTCTAATAAACCTACTCTCAATCTTGACTTATGATTCTTAGGTAAGAACCAATCGAACACCCGGATAGCTACTTTAGCGTAAGCTTCCCCTATCATTCAGCATCCTTGTTCTTAGCTAATAAGAAGTTCATTCCGAACATATTAATAACTTTAAGGATTGAATTAATAATCTTGTTATCTACCTGTGTTGGTGTGATCGCAGCGATAGCTGCACAAGCCGTGATTACGATTGGTACAATCTTAAGTATTAGTTCCATCATTATCTTGCTCCTTTGTTATGATTATATTAGTAATATCTTTCTCCAAATCTATGATTAATTGCTGAACTTTACTAAAGTCAACAAATATTTTTCTGATAGCGTCATGCTGTGCTTGATCCATTTTAACCCTTTCATGTATGTAGCTTAGCAACCCAAGCAGCCAAGGCTCCTATGCAACTACAAGCTCCTACAATAGCAATCCACATATATTTTAAGCTTGCTTGGTGTGTTTTACAGAGTCTATTCCTATCATTCTCAAATAATAAATCTACATCTTTACGATTTTCTTTGTGGTGAAGCTCCTCTGTTACGACAACAGTTGTCAATATTTTAAGCATCTTCTCTTGTCGATGATAGAGTTTACCTAGATCACCATTCATTATCTTCTTCTCCGTCCTGCTCCACGACCTCTGCTAGGCTTATTATCCCCTGCTTTCCCTACGCGAGGTGTTCCCCCACATGAACCTTTTTTAGCCATGATGTCCTCCTATTGTTGTACTTGGTCTGTTAGTAATAAATTAGTTATCCTATCGCCAGCATCTAAATCGGCAACTAAGA
>Ga0222665_1000514_pt1 | contig 22845 bp, 16 predicted proteins | sample AntAcemetagen653_FD_179853 | JGI IMG/M metagenome (GOLD analysis project Ga0222665, IMG submission 179853) | Saline water microbial communities from Ace Lake, Antarctica - #653 | ecosystem: Environmental > Aquatic > Non-marine Saline and Alkaline > Saline | place: Antarctica: Ace Lake...
AAAAGAATATATTGATTCTCAACAGCATCCCATAAAAATAATTGATAAACCTTTCGCTCCTTCACTTGAAAGAATGAATGAAAAACCTTTTGTGTTAATTGATTGTTTATATGGTTTTGCATGTAATCCTTGCGAATTTGCTTGCCCGCATGGAGCAATAACAAAAAATTCAACAAGCACAGTTCCTCATATTGATTTTGAAAAATGTGTCGGATGTATGGAATGTGTTTATCAATGCCCGGGCTTAGCAATTTTCGGTTATAATATAAAAAAGAATTGGCTGTTTTTGCCGATAGAATATGAAGTTGAAAAAGATTCAGAAGTTTTTTTGGTGGATAATAATGGTCAAAAATTAGGTGAAGGAATAATTGAAAAAGTCCTAAAAAAGAAAAACAAAACTAATATTGCAAGAGTTAAATCACTCGACTTGAGGGGTGAGGCTTTGAAAAATGTTAGGGGTTTTATTGTTAAAGAACAATATCCCGAAAAAATAGATTATCAGGACTTTGCAGATAAAATCGAATCCGAGTCTTATATTTGTCATTGCGATGATGTTAAAATTGATGAAATATTAAAAGTTGTTGGTGAAAGAAAATTTATTTCTATTGATGAAATAAAACATACAACCCGCCTTGGAATGGGAGCTTGCCGTGGAAAGAGATGTATCCCGCGATTGAAACAAACAATCAGAAATTACGGAATTTCAATTGTCGGTGATGCAACGCCTCGAGGCCCGCTCTCAAATCAGGTGAGCATGGGCGAACTTTACCCGAAAGAGGTACATGATAAAGTTATTGCCAAAAAAAATAATATGAAACCAAAGGTGATTAAAGCTCAAGTTTTGGTTGCCGGAGGAGGTATAGGCGGAAGTGCTTTATTCAGGTATCTTGCTGAGGCAGGATTGAAACCATTGATGATAAATTTCGGCAGAGGTGCCTCATGGAGAAATATTGCAGGCGGGAGGCCTAATTTCAGTTTACCTGAATTGTCGGAAATTGCTACCGAAAATCTTCATATTTTTAAAGAACTTCAGGAACATCAAAATATTGATTTTCGTTTGATTGATTATGTTACTTTTGCCCATGATGACGAAACTTTTAAAGCCCTTGAAGCATCAATGGCATGGTCGGAAGCCGAAATGATTCGGCCTTCTGAATTTGTAAAAAAAGTTTCCCCATTCTTTAATCCCAATTTATCAACCTATAAATCAGCTTTGGTTACAAAAAATTGTTGGCAGGCAACTCCCGGAAAAGTTGTTGATTTAATACGCCAGATAGGGATTAATAAAGGTGGTGAAATACTTGAAGACTGTGAATTGATAGATGTTGTAAAAGAAGGAAAAACTTTTAAAGTCTTGGTCCAAAACCATAACAAAGAATATGTTGAGTATGAAACCGAAATTTTCATAAATGCTTTAGGCCCTGAAGGTGAAAAGTTTTCAAAAAAATTGGGTATTAAAGGTGGATTGTATCCTGTGAAACATCAGGCGTTTATTACACGTCGTCTGCCAATGCTTGGAACTAACGGGGTTCCTTTACCAATGATAATTGATCGTAGAAAATATAAAGGATTTTCGGCTGTTTATGGCCAGCAATTAGGCGAAACCGGCCAGGTTATCGGTTGTGCTTCACCCGCAATTGAACCTATGGAAACAGATAAAAACCTAAAAATTAATTCAAGAGAATTTCTGGAAATAGTTTCCGAGGTTTTCGTGAATTGGATACCCACCTTGTCATCAGTCGGTTTTCAGGCTGTTTGGTCAGGCTATTATGTCGAGCCGCGAATGATACTCGACCCCGATCTTGGATTATTTATCGGATTGAGAGGACAAGGTTTCATGCTTGGCCAATATCTAGCAAAAATGTATGTTGATAAATTAACAGGAAAATCAGTACCTGATTACTTTGAAAGACTTACACTTAAGGGAGATGGATTGTTGGAAAAAGCGTTTAAGTAAATACTAAAGTAAAAATCTAACATCTGAAAGTTCTCTGCCTATTTGTTGAACTCCATGCAAAATACGTTTAGTTTGCTGCACAGAAGGTTTTTTAATTCCTGAAATATATTGAGCCAAAAGGCTTTGATTCATGCCAATTCGTTCTGAAAGGGCTTTTGCATTAATAACCTTGTAAAAATCAAAAAAACTTGGAAGGTCGTACTCAAATTGTATTTCTTTAATATTATAAGTAAAGCCCATATCCTCAAAAGCAAGATTTACAGCTTCTAATACATTTGTTTTAAGATTATCATAAGTTTCAGCTTCGGTTGCAATAAAATTATCATCTACCAAAGCAGTTGCACTATACCCTGTTTTTTCTTTCATTACCTTTATTTCAATATTTGGCTTTTTCATCTTTTAGTTATTTTAATATTTGCTTGTTTCATTAAAGAGGATAACAAACCTTTTTTCACCTCTTTTCCTGCATGATATGGAACAATTATTTGTTTAGTCCTAGTTGGATGTTGCATAACTACATGACTTCCTTTTTGCCTTACTATAAACCAACCGTCTTTTTTTAATATTTTAAAAAGTTCATTATATTTCACAAACGCAAAGGTAATATATTTATTACTTATATGTAGATTTATTTGCAAAAAAGTTTCAAAAAAATTAGAAGTCATTTATTAAATCAAGTCTAACCACCTGATATTAAGTGGAGCATATCGGAATCGAACCGATGACCTCTTGACTGCCAGTCAAACGCTCTAGCCAACTGAGCTAATGCCCCTAATCCGTAAGCTTGAAAAAATTCAAGCGTGCAAATATAAAAAAATTAGAAATTGGTAGAGGAATTCGGTAAATATTTTTAAAGATGATTTCCTTTTAAAAAAGAATTGTAACTTTGTGATAAGTTTATAAAAATAAAATAAATCATGAATGCTGACACCGTTAAAGTTGAACTTATTGACTGGATCGCAAGCTTAAGCGACCAATATTCAATAAATAAGATATTATCATTGAAAAATGAATTGAACGCGACAACCATATCAAACTCTAAGGTTTTTGGTTCAGGGAAACATCTTATAGAATATATCTCAGAGGATTTTAATGAACCTATTAATGACTTTACGGAATATCAAAAATGAATTCTTGAATTTGATTTTGATGACTTAGAAACACTTTTAACACTAACATTTCATCACCAAGATATGTTTGATAGAATGATAATATCTCAAGTTCAGACAAAATTCTTAGAAATCATAACCAATGATAATGCCGTCGAAAAATATTTTAACTCAAATGAATAACAAATACATTCCCCCCGACTATTTTAACATCGACGAATTATTAACCGATGAACAAAAAATTATAAGAAATTCTGTTCGTGATTGGGTGAGCAGATCGGTTGTTCCGATAATTGATGAGGCTGCTCAGAAACATAAATTCCCGCTTCATTTGTTTCGTGAGATGGGAGAGATTGGTGTTTTCGGGCCTTTTATTCCTGAAAAATACGGCGGAGCAGGATTGGATAAAACTTCGTATGGTTTGATAATGACCGAACTTGAAAGAGGAGATTCGGCAATACGTTCTGCTGCCTCGGTGCAATCTTCGTTGGTTATGTACCCGATTTTTTATTTTGGTTCTGAGGAGCAAAGACAAAAGTATTTACCGAAATTAGCGAGTGGTGAAATTGTAGGTGCTTTTGGGCTAACAGAACCCAATCATGGTTCTGATCCCGGAAACATGGAAACTAAAGTTCAGGATAAAGGTGATCATTTTATTTTGAACGGCTCAAAAATGTGGATAACCAACGCCCCAATAGCCGATATTGCAGTAGTATGGGCAAAAGATGAAACCAAAAAAGTTATTGGCCTGATTGTTGAAAAAGGAATGAATGGTTTTACTGCACCTGAAACTTTAAAAAAATGGTCACTTCGGGCTTCCGTAACCGGTGAGTTGGTTTTTGATAATGTTTGTGTTCCCAAAGAAAACGTTCTACCGAATATCGAGGGTTTAAAAGGCCCCTTAAAATGCCTGAATTCCGCAAGATATGGAATTGCATGGGGAGTGATCGGTGCTGCAATGGATTGTTATCAAACCGCTTTAAGCTATTCAAAAGAACGAAAACAATTTAATAAACCAATTGCTGCTTTTCAGTTAACACAAAAGAAACTTGCAGAAATGATTACGGATATAACTAAAGCACAGTTAATAACATGGCGACTTGGAAATTTATACGATCAGGGAAAAGCAACATTTAATCAAATTTCGATGGCAAAACGAAATAATGTAAAAATTGCCCTTGATATTGCAAGAGAATCACGTCAAATACTTGGTGCAATGGGAATTACCGGTGATTTCCCGATAATGCGACACATGATGAACCTCGAATCTGTTATAACTTACGAAGGAACACACGACATACATTTGTTAATCACAGGTTTTGATATTACCGGTGAAAATGCTTTTAATTAAATATCCAAAATCGTATTAGGAAAAATTAATTAGCCTGGTATAAAAAGCCACAGAAAAAAAATAGAATCAGATTATCAACAGATTAAAAAGTGAAAAATCAAAGATTTTCTCTTTTTAGACCGGACTCATTAATATTAACCAAATATTACTTGTCGTTTAATTTAACAGGCATGAAGGCGTAAGAAATAATTATTGAGTTCCTAAAAATTAAACAAAAGCTTAAAAACTAACTTATTTTATTGTAATTTTTTCAGTTTTTAAACCATTTTCGGTTTCAAGTTTGATAAAGTAAATTCCGGTTTTAAAAGCTGAAACGTCAACCATAGCATTTTTACTATCCGTTGTTTTCTTAATTAAGCATTGGCCAATAAAATTTAATATTTCAATGCTTTTTATATTGTCATTTGAAACAATATTTAAGATATCACTAACCGGATTTGGATAGATTAGAATCCTCGGGTTTGCAGTTTTTTCAAAGCCGAAACCTCCTTTTGTAATATTTATAATGCTATATTCACCATCGGCTTCAGGAAAAGTCTTTTTTGCGTATGATCGATGAAAATTTCGGTCAATTAAATAGCCGGCAGTCATTTCAGTTTGGTTTTGCGAATCCCAGACTTTTATTAAAATCGGATTATCAACTTTGTATCCGGCTCCGTTTGCCAATGTATTGAAAATAGGAATAGAATTATCAAGAACATTTTCAGAAGAAATAACACTTGCACCGACAATTTTTTCTTCATCGAATACTGCTACTTCATCCCCAATATTTAATCCCGAAACATATAAAGTATAAATTGGGTCGGCAGCATTTCCTCCATTAAAAATAAAATGAGAGCATTTATTCTTTACGATTTGTGATTTTTTGCCGTTTTCAGGATAAATCAGATTATCATTATTGAACATTTTTATCAGATAGCCTTCGCAGGGATTCATGTTTCCGATGCTATTGATCCAGTTTGGCCCAATTTTTCTGAGAGTTTCTCCACTCGAATTTCTTACAAAATCCAAATTATCGCCTAAAACACTTTCAAGTGCCTCAAGTGCATCCATAGAATTTTCAGGAAGATAACTAATAAATTGATAACCTTCTAATAATTCTATCGGGCTTTGGGGCGAAACAACATCACCTTCGACAATCAGTTCATCAGCAAGATTCATTTTAAATAAATATCCTTCGGTTGGAATCCAGTCGCCAATGCCGTTTATCCAGTTTGATCCGATTTTTCGTAAAACTTCTCCGTTAGAATTTCTAACAAAATCTAAATTATTGTTTAAATTATTTGTAAGAATATTCAACATATCAGGGTTGTTTTCAGAAATATGGGACGATACAAAACTATATCCCAAACCAAGCGGAATTGTTTGTGAATTTGATCCCCCGATACAGTTAATAACTGCATCCCAACCGGAAAATGTTTCTGAATAATCGGAATGAAATACAAATGTCAATGCACCGGATATATCAGTAGAAGTTATTGTTCCCGGAGAATCAGTTCCACAAAAAGTTCCTATTAAGGTGGAACTTGAAGTTTGTCCATCGTAAATTTCTAAATAATCATAATTACATGAAGATTGATACTCAACATCGAAGGAGAGAAATTCAATTTCAATTTTCGCACCTGAATTAGCAGGCTCAAAAGTCATTGTAAAATCTTCATCATTTTGATAATTGCTGTCGCTTCCACCTGTATCAAAAAATAATCCCGAGCAAGTTGTTATAGTTTGATTACTCATTAAATATTCTTCATTCACCGAGATATAATCTTGTTTTATCATGGAATTATTGTCGCCTCCTGAATTTGTAACTGTGAGACTTACATCAAAAACACCTGTAGAATTATAAATCATCTCAGGATTTTGTAGAATAGAAGTTTCAGGCGTGCCTCCTTCAAATGTCCATTCCCATGAAACAGGATTCCCGTAAGAAAGATCTGTAAATTCAACAACACTTCCGGCAGAAACTGCTGTGGTTGAGGATTCAAAGTCAGCAATCAGATCGCCGGCACTTAATTCCACATTTACAATTGTTGTATTTTTATTTGTAACAATGACATTTTCAATTATTGTAGGATAATGTCCTTGTGCTGTATATTTTAGATCGTAGGTTCCGGCATAAACAGGCCTGTTATAATAACCTGTTTCGGCAACGGAAAACATTTCTGAATTATCTATTTCGTGATCAATTATTTGTATTTCTGCTTCTAAAGGATCGCCGGTTTGGGCATCAGTAATCGTTCCGGCAATTCCAAATAAAGATTGTTCCATATAATTTAAAAATGATTTGTAATTATATTCCCAAAGTGCAGGAAGTTGGTTGGCAGGTAAGAGTTTTATTTCAGAAATCTCCAGAGTAAACTCGCGACAATTATGAAAATAATTCATATAATCCTGACGGCCACCGCTAATTGAATACCATTGATAACCATTTGTTATTCCATTTTCATATCCGGTCATATAACCTGCCGGACTATTTATGTGTGCTGTGTCGGCATATTCACGGCAAACATAAATCCACCAATCGTCATCTGCTGCAAGTTTTGCCCAAGTGTCCCAGGGGTAGTTACAAACTTCAGTTCCTCCATGAAGATTGGCTGATAAAACAAAATGATTGTTTTCTGCAAAATTCATAAAATGAACTGTCTCAACTTGCCATTCGTTACCATCAGGATGAGGCCCATCTTCGGGATCAGGATAATTTCTGTTTAAATCAACATAATTGGCATTTGTCCTTGTTGCTCCGTAAACACTGCTGTTTCCGCCGGCATAAGTTCCATCGGGGTTCGCCAAAGGATTGATCCATATTTCCATATTATCTACCATGTTTGTAATCCTTTGGTCATGTCCATAGTTAGAAAGTAAATAATCTATCAAACGTAAAGTCAGCACGTAACCTGTTGTTTCATCGCCATGCATTGTGGCGGTATATAAAAATTGAGGTTCACATTCCCTTTGGCTTATATTATCGGAAATCTTGACCATTAGCAATTCCCTGTCTTCATTTGTATTCCCAATATTTTCAACAACGCATATTTCAGGATAATCAATTGCAAATTGATACATCATCTCAACGTAAGCTTCATAAGTAGGATAATAATCCCAACTTTTTGATTTCCCGATTTCATCAATTCCAAGCATTTTCGGGTTTTTAATTAATTCGCCTGGGTGAGGCAAAATATTATATGGTTTTTCTAATTTCAGAAAACTTTCAAACCCTTTTTTATTTGCATAAGCAAATATTTCAGAACCTTTAATTTCATCAATAGAAATAATTCTCCCGATATTGTTTAATTCGTAAAGAGAAGGTGATTCAAATTTGAAATAGATTTCTCCCTTGCTTTCAAAAATTTTATTAATGTCTTTTGATGATGTTTGGGCAATAATTACGCTGCTTATCATTACAAGAAAAGATAGCATAATGAAATTTCTTATGTTATTCATAATTAATGTTTTGTTGTAAGAAAATTGTTTTTTTGTATTTATTATTAATATTTATTTCAATCAGTATTAAGTTATTATAATTTTATTTGAAGACATGATTATTTTCATTTTGGTTGCTTTTCAAAAATAAAAACAATTTTGAATTTTTGCAAAGAAAAATATTAGGGACTAAGCCCCCGTTTTTAAAAACATGGCACATTAAATTCTTTGATTCACAGACTTATTTCACTTGTTGAGGGCTTAGTCCCTTTTTTATTCCCTTTTCCACCTTTTTTATTAATGATTGATAAGTAATGAATTACTTGTGTAAAAAATTCATCTAAATTATTATTTTTATCAATTTTCATCATTAGATCAAAATATTTTGAATTTCGATCATTAAAAAGGCCTGTTTTTAATGAAGCTTTTGATTTTGCCGTGATGTATTTCAATGGAAATATATTTTCAAAATCTGTATTAATTAATAAATCAAATTCTTTATTTATAAAATCTTTTACATATTTATTATCGGGTTTTTTATACCAATTAAGATCATTTTCCGAAAAGAAATCAAAAGACAATTTTGGTAAAAATTTTTCGCTTATTTTTTTATTTTTAATAAATCCCAAAGCTTTAAGTTTTTTATTGTCATTTTTCATTTTTTCGACAAAGTCCGAAACAATATTGTAAGTGTTTTCATTATCAAGTGTATATAAAATTCCTATGATTTTTATTTCCCGATAATTTAAAATTTTTTTGCTTCTTGAAAATTTTTTCAATTCCCGATTAAGGAGATAATTTCCGCTTATTTCTTTTATTTTTCTGATAAAAAACACTTTACAATTTTTTCTGTTTTTGTTAACGACAAAAGTAGTAAAGATAATTTATCGGATAATGCTTTTTGGCCAAATATTAACAATGAATTGGTGAATCTAAGAAATACAGGAAACATTGAGAACCTTTAGAACATTATCCCTTCCACTATTTTTTTTGTATTAAAGCAATTATTTCCGTAGCAATTTCTTCGATAGGTTTATTTGTAACGCTAATTATTTGCCATTTTGGATTATTAGAAAATAATCTTTTTGAATAATTTATTTCACGCTTTACATAATCCGGATTTACATAATCTCCTGTTGCATCTCCAAGATATTCATGTCTTGCTTTTCGTAATGTTGCTAAGCGGATAGGATTTGTTATTAGCCCGAAAACTCTTTCAGGAGGAACTTTAAAAAGATTTTCGGGTGGTTTAATATCCAAAACTAAGGGAATGTTAGCAACATACCAACCTTTGAAAGCAAGGTAAATACTTAATGGAGTTTTAAAAGTTCGGGAAACTCCCACCAGTATTATTTCGGCTTTGTTAAGCTCGTGATCACGCAATCCGTCATCATGGTTAACGGCAAATTCCATAGTTTCGATTCGCCGGAAATATGTTTCGTTCAATTGACTGAAAATACCGGGTTTTTCTATTGGAGATGTTTGAAGTAATTCCTGCAAGCGATGTAATAATGGCCCCATCAGGTCGATAGTTTCAATGTTACTGTGCCGGCAATTTCTAATAAGAATACTCCTAAGTTTATCGCTTACAAGAGTATGTACAATGAATCCTTTTTTCTTATTTTTTACTTCTTCGATGACCGAAAAAATTTTTTCTTCGGTTCTAACGGAAGTCCGCTTTTCGATTTTAATGTTCGCTCCGGTGAATTGTAATAATGCTGCTCGCAAAGCATTTTCAGCCGTTCGCCCGGTACCATCCGAAACTACAAAAACATGATGCATATCCTAACTTTATGGATTTATTAATAAATTTATTTATAATGATAAAATGCTACAATGCTTAAATATTTCATGACAATTAAATATTTGATAATGTGTCTTGAATATTACAATGTTAGGTTTCTTCATTTTGCTACATGTTTATTTTAGAATTTTAGCAATTCAACCATATAACCATTTAACAATTTTAGTAATAACGTTTAAAGCAATATGTGCATGCTTATTTTTATTTATTCAAAAATACTAATTTATTATCTTTTTCATCAATAATAATTTTATGGTCTTTATTTATTTTTCCGGCCAATATCATTTTTGATAATTCATTCAAAATATGTCGTTGAATAACTCTTTTTATTGGCCTTGCACCAAATTGAGGATCAAATCCCATTTCCGAAATTTCATCAATAGCTTTATTGGTTGCCGAAATTTTTATACCGTTTTTATCAAGCATTTTCTGAATTATCCGAAATTGCAATTTCACAATATCTTTTATTTCATCTTTCGATAAAGGTTTAAACATAATTATTTCGTCGATGCGATTTAGAAACTCCGGCCTTATAGTTTTTTTCAATAGATCGAAAACTTCTAATCTTGTATGATTTATTATTTCTTCGCGATTATCATCAGTAATCTTGTTTAGTTTATCCTGAATTATGTGTGAACCAATATTTGAGGTCATAATTACGATAGTATTTTTGAAATCAACGAGCCGGCCTTTATTATCAGTCAATCTACCATCGTCTAAAACCTGAAGCAAAATATTAAAAACATCAGGATGGGCTTTTTCAATTTCATCTAAAAGAACGACAGAATAAGGTTTACGCCTGACCGCTTCGGTTAGCTGGCCGCTCTCGTCATAACCGACGTAGCCGGGAGGAGCACCTATTAGCCTTGAAACTGAATGCCTTTCCTGATATTCCGACATATCAATACGAACCAAAGAATTTTCGTCATTGAAAAGAAATTCGGCCAAAGCTTTTGCCAACTCCGTTTTCCCGACACCGGTGGTTCCGAGAAAAATAAATGAACCGATCGGCCTTTTCTCATCCTGCAACCCGGCACGACTACGTCGAATGGCATCTGAAATGGCTTCGATAGCTTCATTCTGGCCAACTACACGCATATGAAGTTCGGTTTCAAGATTTAGAAGTTTTTCTCTTTCGCTTTGAATCATCCGGCTTACGGGAATCCCTGTCCATTTTGAAACAATATCGGCGATTTCTTCAGTCCCAACTTCTTCGTTAATCATTGCCGAATCGCCCTGCATTTCTTGAAGATTTATTTTCAGGACTTCAAGATCAGCCTGTGTATTTTGAATTTTACCATAACGTATTTCGGCAACTTTTCCGAAATCTCCATCACGTTCGGCCTGTTCGGCTTCGAATTTAAAGTTTTCTATATCTTTTTTGCAGCTTTGAATTTTTTCAACTACTTCTTTTTCGGCTTTCCATTTCGCCATCAAATGATTTCTTTCATCGTTCAAATTTGCAATTTCTTCACTTAGTTTCTTTAGTTTTTCTTTATCTTTTTCGCGTTTAATTGCTTCACGTTCAATTTCAAGTTGTCGAAATTTGCGTTCCAAAATTTCGAGTTCCTCAGGCAGCGAATTAATTTCGAGCCTGAGTTTTGAAGCTGCTTCGTCAATTAAATCGATAGCTTTATCGGGCAAAAATCTATCGCTGATATAACGCTGAGAAAGTTCTACTGCAGAAATAATTGCTTCATCCTTAATTCTTACATGATGATGGGTTTCATAACGTTCTTTGAGTCCACGCAAAATTGAAACTGCATCGAGAGTATCAGGTTCTTTAACCATAACGATTTGAAATCTACGCTCGAGGGCTTTATCTTTTTCAAAATATTTTTGATATTCTTTGAGGGTAGTGGCTCCAATTGCACGGAGCTCCCCCCGAGCTAAAGCCGGTTTCAGAATATTTGCTGCATCCATTGCACCCTCGCTTGCACCTGCTCCAACCAGAGTATGTATTTCATCAATAAACAGCACAATTTCACCATTCGATTCAATAACTTCTTTAACAACGCTTTTTAGCCTTTCCTCAAATTCGCCTTTATATTTTGCACCAGCAATAAGTGATCCCATATCAAGGGAATAGATCAATTTTGATTTAAGGTTTTCGGGCACATCTCCATTGATTATTCTGTGAGCAAGGCCTTCGGCAATAGCTGTTTTGCCGACTCCGGGTTCGCCAATAAGAATCGGATTGTTTTTAGTCCGTCTTGACAGTATTTGCAAAATTCTACGAATTTCTTCATCCCGACCGATTACAGGATCAAGTTTACCGGAACGTGCCAACTCATTCAAATCGCGAGCATAACGATTCAATGCCATATAATTGTCTTCAGCACTTTGACTTTTCACGCTTGAACCTTTTCTTAGTTGTTTGATGGCAGTTTTAAGGTCTTTTTCTGTTACGCCATTATCTTTTAGTAATTTTGAAGCAGTATCGTTTGTTTTTAAAATGCCTAACAAAATATGGTCGATAGAAACGAATTCATCGTTGAATTCTTTTAAATACGATTGTGCTTTTTGCAAAGCATTTTTGGCATCATTAGTTAAAAACTGTCCTTCGCCCGATACTTTTGGATATGATTCAATTATTTTGTCTAAAGCTTGAGTGAAAATATTTACGTTTACGTTTAGTTTTTTTAATAAATAAGGAATAACGTTTTCATCAACCATTAATATTCCTTTTAAAATATGGGTGTTTTCAATTGCTTGTTGCTGATTTGCAGTCGCAATTTCCTGAGCCTTTTGAACGGCTTCCTGCGATTTTATTGTAAAATTATTAAAATTCATGTTTTTATATATATTTTTCTACTTTAGAATTTACTTCGTTCTTTTAAATTTTTGAGTTTAAAATTAGTAATTTCTGTTGAATTAATAAAAATTTATTATAAAATCATATTTACAATGATTGAGCCAATAAATAGATTTGTTTTATTTTCGGAAATATTGGCATTAAATCATATGAATCGCATGACATTATGGCGTGAATAATAAGCTTTTGCGAAGGTTTTGACGGAAAAATAATATTGTTTTCTAGCAAAATTTAATAGGATGAAAAATTTTATTTTATTTCCATCACAACAAAATATTATTTAGCATGAAATTAGATAAATTTTGGAGAAAATCACACATTTTGTACTTTTGCATTTTATTTTGCGTTTGATTTCTTTTATAATAATAAAATGGGAAGAATATTGGCAATTGATTATGGACAAAAACGAGTTGGGATAGCAGTTACCGATGAGTTAAAAATTATTGCAAATGCTTTGACTACAATTCATTCAAAAGATGTGATTTCCTTTTTACATGATTATACTTCAAAAGAAAAACTTGAGCTTTTTGTCATAGGTGATCCTAAACAAATGAATAATTCGCCCTCGGAGTCTGCAAAGTTTGTCGAAATTTTTATAAAAAAGTTGAAAAAAGAATTCCCTGAAATTCCAATTAAAAAATATGATGAACGCTTTACATCAAAAATTGCTTTTCAGACGATGATTGATAGTGGATTGAAGAAAAAAGATAGGCAAAATAAAGAATTAATTGATAAAATTAGTGCAACTTTGATTTTACAATCATATTTAGAAGCAAATCAATAAAGTTTAAAATGGTACTTCCAATCACAGCCTACGGACACCCTGTTTTAAAAAAAGAAGCAGAAAAAATAGATAAAAATTATCCTAAATTAGATGAAATTATTGAGGATATGTATGAGACAATGTATTATTCAGTAGGGGTAGGGTTGGCGGCTCCACAGGCTAATCTTTCAATTAGCCTTTTTGTAGTTGATGCTGATCCTTATAAAGAGGAATATCCTGAAACTGAAAATTTTAAACAAGTTTTTATCAATCCTGAAATTGTTGAAAAAGAAGGTGAGGAATGGGAGTTTAAAGAGTCCTGTTTAAGTGTTCCCGGGATTGCCGAATATGTTTCGCGACCTCAAACCATCAGGATTCAATATTTTGATGAGAACTTTAATTTTTATGATGAAAAATATTCAGGAATGATTGCTAGGGTTATTCAGCATGAATACGACCACTTAATGGGAATATTATTTATTGAAAAAATTCACAATCTTCGTAAAACACTAATCAAAAGAAAATTAATAGACATTTCAAAGGGGAATGTAAACGCAACTTATAAAATGATATTTGGAAGTAAAAAGAAGAAATATTTAAGAAGTATGTAGTGTGAACGACCCCCGAAAGCTTTTGGGAAGAGTACCTAATTTATTTAAAATGGATAATAAGGAATTTAAAATAAGATAGAAACCAACACAAAAAGTTATCAAGATTAGGTGCTGTATTATGAAAAACAAAAAATAAATATATTTACAACAAAATTTAATAACAAAAATTGACAAACATGAATATTTTGAAAAAATTGGCATTTCTCTCTATCATCTCAGTATTATTTTTTGCATGTTCATCATCACCTGAGGACGAAGCGAAATCAAAAATTAATGAATTGGAAAGTAATTTGTTTTCGAGTGAAGATATGGTTGTTAACCGAAAACAAGCCTCCGAATTGGTTAATGCATATATAGCTTACGCTGACAAATTTCCGGATGACACACTTTCTCCGGAATATATTTTTAAAGCTGCTGATATATGTATGAATATCCTGAATCCGAGCAAAGCAATTTGGTTTTTTGATAGGATTATTAGAGAATATCCTAATTACAAAAAAGTACCGGAAAGTATGTTTTTAAAGGCTTATGTGTATGATAACAATATGCAAAGCTATGATCTTGCACGAAAACTATATACCGAATTTATGGAAAAATATCCTGATAATGAATTTGCTGACGATGCAAAAGTTTCAATTCAAAACTTAGGAAAAACACCTGAGGAAATCATTATGGAAATTGAAGAAAGAGCAAAAGCTCAGCAGGAAAAATAATTGATATATGGTTAAATTGTTATATTGTTGAATGGTTATAAAAACAACAATATAACAATTTATTATTTTTCGAAGACAACTAAGAAGCAATTTTCTTATTCACTATTTCTAAGATTTTGTCTTCAAGTTCTCTCGCTTTTGTTTCTATTTCTAAACCTTCCGATAATTTTTCATTCACAAAATCTTTATCTTCAAGCCCGGAAGCATTTATTTTTACGTTCAAATAAGCTCCCATTACTGCGGATCTTGCACACAAAGCTCCGACACCTGCATCGGAAACAGAATTGGGATTTCCGATTTCTGCCATAGCTTTAATTATTTGCATTGAATCAAGTGATTTTTGCATGACTTTAAAAGGAATTTCAATAGCATATTTCGAAGCATCTTCAATTGCTTGAGCACGGGCAACTTTTTCTTCAGCACTTTTTTTCGGAAGTCCGAAAGCATCCATAATTTTATTAAATGCGTTCGTGTCTTCATCGACAAGATGCAGAAGTTCATCTTTTAATTTTTGTCCTTTTTCGGCCCAGTCGCTAAATTCTTCCCAACGTTCGTCCCAACCTCTTTTGTGCGATGAAAGATTGGCGACCATAGTAGCCAATGAAATCCCGAGTGAACCAACATAAGCCGAAATTGAACCACCACCCGGAGCCGGTGATTCCGAAGCAGTTTCGTCAACAAATTCGGCAAGGTTCATATCAATAAGCTTGTTTTTATCATCACCCTGAAGAATAAATTCAATAATCTTTTCTTTCGGGTTAAAGGGTTTGAGGTCGTCAAGCCCCATTGATTTTGCGGCAATTTTCAATAATTCATCCTGCGAAACTCCGAGAGAGCGTTCCTGTTTGTGAAGAAAATATTTTCCGGCATCAAGCATTGCCTGTAAAGGTATTAAGCCGACAAGCTCCGAACCGGTTACTCTGATTCCTCTCGCTTCGGCTCTTTTGCATGTTTCGTCGAAAGCAATATGAACAGGGGTTACACTAATATTTGTCAGGTTCATAGAAATTTGAGCAATTCCGTATTCTTCTATAAACCAGCCAATTCCTTTAACACACTTTAGGCTGCCCGGAATCATTACAGGTTTTCCGTTTTCATCTTTAACAATTTTTCCGGTGATGGGATTTCCCTCACGTTTTGAACGTCCGCGTTCCCGGACATCAAAAGCAATTGAATTTGCGCGTCTGGTTGATGTTGTATTTAAATTAACATTAAAAGCAACCAAAAAATCTCTTGCACCAACGGCTGTTACTCCCGCTTTTACATTTAATTCGGCCGGGCCGAAATCGGGTTTCCATCTCGGAGTTTTTAGTTTTTCAGCCATTCCTTCGTATTCGCCTGAGCGGCAGGTTGCCAAATTTTTTCGTTCTTCGGCAAAAGCAGCATTTTCATAGCAGAAAATAGGAATTTCGAGCTCCGTGCCTATGCGTTTAGCAAGTTTTCGGGCATATTCAACAGTTTCATCCATTGTAATATTTGAAACCGGAACCAAAGGACAAACATCGGTAGCTCCCATTCTCGGATGTTCCCCTTTATGTTTTCTCATATCAATTATTTCTGATGCTTTTTTTACGGCACGAAAAGCAGCTTCACAAACTTCGTCGGGAGTTCCTACTATGGTTACAACTGTACGGTTTGTTGCTGCACCCGGGTCAACATCAAGTAATTTTGCTCCTTCTACTTTTTCAATTTCGTCGGTGATTTGTTTAATTATATTCATATCGCGTCCCTCGCTAAAATTCGGGACGCATTCAATTAATTGTTTCATTATTAAATATATTTGTTATTGATTGGATATTTCTTTTAATTTATTAATAAAATATTTTGCACTATCACAATTATTGTGTTTTGCAGCATTTTCAATTGTGAAACCATGATTTAACATTTTTCTTGTCAATCTGTCTTTACTTATACCTCGTCCTAAATTATTAAAAAGTTCATTTTTAATAACAAAAAATGGTTTTCCATTTGTTTTTTCAGGGTATTCAAAATAATACTTTTTTTTGAAGATTTTTGAAAATGTTTCTGAATCAGCAAGAAACCATGACTCTATTGCTTTTACGGCAATTATTTCAATTTGTCGATTTTTACAAAATTTATGAATTTTACTTTTTGTTTCTGTAATACAAGGATCGTCTTCCAAATCAGTTAATAAAAAAACAAAATCAGCATTTCTATCAGAAAAAATTTCAAAAAAACTGATAATTTCTTTTCTTTCGCGTTTAAAATTGCTCCCTCCACCAGCATCAAAAGCACCGACAGTTTCAATGTTATTTTTTTTTAAAAACAATAAAAATGCCTCAGAAACCAGAATCATTCTTTCCGTTTTTCCTTCGCCGATAAAACCAACCTTTACCATGGCAATCCTCCATCAAGTACATTTGAAAGCCAGGCTTCATCCATTTTTAAGCCATGTAAATTCAGGTTTTCAAATTGTTTGATTTTTGTTTCCCCGTTTTTTTTATCAACAATTATAACTTCTTTTGGTTGAAGTTCGGAAACTAAGGTTTGAGAGTGTGTTGTTAGCCAAATGTAATGGCCTTTTTCCTCGCATGCTTCTCTGAAAAATCCGACCAACTCTTTAATTACTTGCGGATTTAAACCGTTTTCGGGTTCTTCGATACATAAAAACTGTTGCTCATCCGATTGATAAACTGCCGTTAATAAGGCAAGAATATTAAAAGTTCCGTCAGAAATCAAATTCTTTGAAAATGGCTTGTTTGTAAATTTCTCATAAATCAACAATGAATCATCTCCTGAAAATTCATTTGTACTTATTTCAATATTTTCAAATTCGGGTATAAATAATTGAAGCCATTCAATTATTTCATCTTTTTTATCTTTTTCTTTTAATAGTCTTTTTAATACTTTTTCAAGATTAGAAGCATAAAAATCAAGCTTTTGATTGTCTTGATATTTTTGACGGTCAATAATATAATTATTAATAAATATTCTTTGTACAATTCTGAAATGCATTTGGAGAATAGGTTTTTCTTTTAAAATCATCTCCATCATTTTATCATAATCAAGTATTTCATAATTTGGAAAAAATCTTCCATTCTTATCAAATTGCATAGATAACTTTAAAGGTTTTTCATCATTTTCTAATTCAATTTGAAAATTCATTTTTATATCTGAATTATTTTGAAATTCATTTTTATTAATTATTTCAGTAAAACCGCCGAATTCAACAAATGTCTTGTTTGGCATTTTGTTGCTTTCATTAAAAGTTATAAACTCAATTGCTTCTAAAATATTCGATTTTCCGGAAGCATTTGGCCCTACAAAAACTGTGAAAGGATTCGGTTTATTAATTTTTATATCAACAAGCGATTTATAATTTTTGATGTTTATGGAATCAATTTTCATGTGTTTAGAATTTGTTTCCCGCTCCCGATAGTTATCGGGATCGCAGATAATCGCTGAAATAGTCAGCGAAAATCAGCGTAATCTGCGCGAGATATGTTTATTTTATTATCATTCTTTGTTGTTAAAATTTGAATTTCTCCTTAATTTCCAATCATGAACGGTTCAAAAATAGTCAATAATCAATCCAATATTTCCCCATTCAAAATCACAGTTTCAACTTTATTTGTACCATAATAATACGGCATAAATTCATAGCTCGGAATTTTTTTTGTGATAAAAACGTTTGCTTTCTTTCCGATTGCGATACTGCCAAGTTCTTCGCTTTCATCCATGGCATAAGCACTATTAATAGTTGTAGCGTTTATTCCTTCCTCAGGAGTCATTTTATATGCGATACTACCCATCGAGAGAATAAATTGCATATTTCCTGATGGAGATGAGCCGGGATTAAAATCGCTTGCTAAAGCTACGGGTAAACCGGCATCAATCATTTTACGGACGGGCGCATAAATCATTCCGAGAAAAAAGGCAGCACCCGGCAAAACTGTTGGCATAGTTTCGGAATTCAATAATGCCTTAATTTCTTCATCACCTGTAAATTCAAGATGATCCACCGAAAGTGCGTTATATTTAATCCCTACTTGTATTCCACCAGAATAATCAAGTTCGTTAGCATGGATTTTAGGACGAAGGCCGTATTTCATTCCTGCATTCAAAATTCTGTCGGTGTCTTCAACCGTAAAAAATCCGCGATCGCAGAAAACATCAATGTAATCAGCAAGTTCTTCGGCTGAAACCATTGGAATCATTTCATTAATAATCAGGTCAACGTATTCAGCCTGATTAGCTTTATATTGTTGCGGGATGGCATGTGCACCTAAAAAAGTTGATTTTATTGTTAAAGGCGAAATTTCTTTTAATTTTCTAATTACTCTTAACATTTTCAGTTCATCATCGGTGTTCAAGCCATATCCGCTTTTGATTTCAACAGCACCGGTTCCGAAGGAAATTATTTCGTTTAATCGTTCTAATGCAGATTCGATAAGTTGTTCTTCGGAAGTTTCGTGCATTTTTTTTGCTGAGTTCAAAATGCCACCTCCTCGTTTAGCAATTTCCTCGTACGATAAGCCTTTAATTTTATCAATATATTCTATTTCGCGGCTTGCCGGATAAACCAAATGAGTGTGTGAGTCGCAAAACGATGGAAAAACCATTTTGCCTTTAGCATCAATTATTTTGCCCGAAAATTGATCCCCAAAATCTTTCATCTTACCAAAATCGAATATTTTTTCATTTTCGATTATTAGATAAGCATCTTTTATAGTCGAAAGTTTTGCCATTTCTTTTCCGCAAACTTTTCTTTTAGGCTTATCTTCAACCTGAATTAGTTCTTTTATGTTTTTTATTAAAATTTTCTTTTTCAATTTAATTGCATTTAATTTTGGTACGAAATTAATAAAAATAATTTGGATCAAATATTAACTTTTAGTATTCAATATTGCATTTATAATAAATTATTGTTTTAGGGCAGATTTCCACAACAATTTATCAATTTAAAATATTCTTGTATATAATCATTATAAATTCCTGTATTCTTACTTTCAATGTTGTAAATATTTACAGGTCTCTTAAAGATAAACAAAAAATTAGGCTTGTTCAAAACTCATTTTTTTAGAAATAGTATAATTTTTCTTACTTTGCAATTTTAATTGAATTTTCAAAAATATGAATATTACTAAAAGATTTTTTCTAACGCTTTTAATTCTTTCCGGAACAATGTTCTCAATATCACAAAATACTGAGACCCCAGAACAAAAAACAGAACGCATGCAATGGTTTAAAGATGCTCGTCTTGGTATTTTTATACATTGGGGGATTTATGCCGTTAACGGTATTGATGAATCATGGTCATTTTTCAATGAATATATTCCATACAATGAATATATGAGGCAATTGGAAGGATTTACAGCAACAAATTATAAACCTGATTATTGGGCTGATTTAATTAGTGAAAGTGGCGCCCGATATGCAGTTCTAACAACTAAGCATCACGATGGGCTTGCTTTGTGGGATACTAAATTCGGTAATCTGAATGTACTTGAAAATACACCTGCAGGACGAGATTTGGTTGGCCCTTTCTGCAAGGCATTACGAAAAAATAAAATAAAAGTAGGATTATACTACTCTCTTCTTGACTGGTCGCATCCCGATTACCCAAATTTTACAAGAAATCATAAAAGATACTCTGAAGACAGCCTAAGGTGGGAATCTTTCACGAAATTTAACTTAGGCCAAATTGAGGAATTTTCAAAAAAATACAAACCCGACCTGGTTTGGTTTGACGGAGACTGGGAACAAAGTGCCGAAAAATGGCAAGCCCCCGAAATAAGAAAGATATTATTTGATGCAAATGATGAAATTATTATAAACTCCCGTTTGCAAGGTTATGGCGATTATGCTACTCCCGAGCAAGGAATACCTATAACTAAACCAAAGGAAAAGTATTGGGAATTATGTATGACCATAAATGATTCATGGGGTTATCAGCATAACGATAATGACTATAAATCAACAGGCCAGATAATTAAAATTTTTGCAGAATGCTTATGGATGGGAGGAAATTTCTTGCTGGATATTGGGCCTAAACCAGATGGCAGCATTCCCGAAAAGCAAGTAAAAGTTTTAAAAGAGCTTGGTCGATGGACAACAAAACATCAAAAAGCTATTTATGGAACCCATGCCGGATTGCCCCCGGGATATTTTTACGGGCCCAGCACACTTTCAAACGACAGTACTATTTTATACTTGTTTTTGCCTTATAAACCTGATGGACAAGTAATGCTGAAAGGATTAAAAAACAATATTAACCGTGTTTGGGTTGTCGGGAATGGGACTAAACTTGAACACAAGGTTTTTCTGAAACCGTATTGGAGTAATAAACCCGGTTTAATTTTTATTGATGTTCCTGATAAAGTCATTGATAGAAATATGACAGTTATAGCTGTTTTGCTTGACAAGAAGCTTGAATTGGGAGAGTAAATATAATGAAAATATATTTCCATAAATAAAATACCGAAGAAATCAATTGATGAGTTTTACAATATTTATAAATAAAATTAAAAATATGAGAAAAATTTCACTATTAATTTTATTATTAGCATTTGTGATTTTGCAAATTAAAGCACAATCAATAATAATTGATAATGGGAAAGCTAATACTGATATTGTAATAGCTGGTGATGCAGATAGCCTAACTATTAAATCAGGTAAAGTACTAAGTCGTTATTTGGAAAAAATAACAGGAGTAGAGGCTTTGGTGAATAATAAGAAAAGTAAAGCAGGTTTTCATATTTTTATTGGAAAAGAATTTCTTAAAGGGAAAAATAAAAAACTGCTTTCCGAAGATTTGCAGGATGATGCATTTTTAATACTTGGAAATAATAAGGAACTTTTTCTGGCCGGGAAAAATCCGCAAGGGAATTTGTATGCGGTTTTTACACTACTCGAAGAATATTTTGGCTGTATGAAATTTACTGTGGATGAAGAGTATATTCCAAGAAAGACGAGCTTAATATCCCCAAAAGTACACAAAGTTTATAATCCGGCTTTTCCATTTCGTGTACCTCATTTTGAGGGTAGGTGGGACAAGGAATTTAGTCAGTGGCACAAGATAAGTTCATTCGACGACTGGGGAATGTTTGTACATACTTTTCAGCGACTTGTGCCTTCTGAAAAATATTTTGAAACACATCCCGAATATTTTGCTTTGGTAAATGGCCGTAGGTTGAGGGACGGGCAACTTTGTCTTTCCAATCCCGATTTAATAAATTTATTGATTAAAAATCTTGGAGAAGAAATCGCTAATCAACCGGATAAAACCTATTGGTCGGTTTCACAAAACGATTGTTATAATTATTGTGAATGTGAAGATTGCCAGACATTGTATGAAAAGTATGAAAATATTTCAGGTACTTATGTGTTGATGTCAAATGAAATAGCAAAAGTTTATCCCGATAAACAAATATCAACTCTCGCCTATCAGTTTACTCGCTCAGCTCCTGAAAATATCAAGCCACTCGATAATGTAAATATTATGTTCTGCTCTATTGAATGTAATCGTTCGATGCCTCTAGCTGAGGATACCCGAAGTGCCGGATTTGTACAAGACATGAATGATTGGAATAAATTGACTGATAATATTTTTGCATGGGACTATGTTGTTCAGTTTAAGAACTATCTTACACCTTTCCCAAATTTTCACGTCCTTCAACCAAATATCAGATTTTTTCGTGATAATGGGGTTAATATGATGTTTCAGCAGGGAAGCGGTGGTTCATGGTCAGATCTTTCGGATGTTAAACAATATCTGATAGCTAAACTTTTATGGAACCCTGAATTGAACAACGATTCAATAATTGATCATTTTATTAATAAATATTATGGAAACGCAGCTCCTTTTATAAAAGAATATTATGATTTGAGTCATCAATATCTGATTAAAAATCAACAACAACAAAATCTTGATATTTATGGTTTCCCTGTGTTTTATTATAAATCCCATCTAAGCCCCGACTTATTGATCCGGTACCAGGAATTGATGAATAGTGCAGAAAATGCTGTTTCTTCGGATAGTGTGTACCTGATGAGAGTATTACGTACTCGTATTCCTGCCGATTTTGCATGCCTTGACATTGCTCTAAACAGGGACAATGAAAAAATTAAATGGATCAACAAGAGTAGTGGAAAGAAAGAAATTGATGAAAAAATGCTGATCAAACTTGATCGCTTTGTTGAGTTGTGTAATTTGACAGGTGTTGAACAAATCAATGAGCGAAACCTGAAACCTGAAGAATACAGGGATTTTACACTTAGAAAATTGAAATGGCAGATAAAGGATAATAAATTGAAAGATTCAAAAATTGAGAGTCTGACA
>Ga0222665_1000515_pt1 | contig 22819 bp, 17 predicted proteins | sample AntAcemetagen653_FD_179853 | JGI IMG/M metagenome (GOLD analysis project Ga0222665, IMG submission 179853) | Saline water microbial communities from Ace Lake, Antarctica - #653 | ecosystem: Environmental > Aquatic > Non-marine Saline and Alkaline > Saline | place: Antarctica: Ace Lake...
GCCGAGAATATTTCTGCCGAGAGGATGGCCTTTAAAAACAACATCTTCAAATTCATCAAAAATTTCTTCCGCCGGATTATCTTTATAGGAATTAATTTCATCAAAGACAACATCTTTCTCTTTTTCGATTTCTTTTTCGGGAAAAATTGAATTGAAAGTAATATCAGAGATTAACTCCAGAGTACGGTCATAATACTTATTTAAAAACGAAGCATAAATACAAGTTTCTTCCTTTGAAGTATAGGCGTTTAAGTCGGCTCCAACATTCTCAAGCCGGCTTAAAACATGAAAGGCCTTTCGTTTTTTAGTTCCTTTAAAAATAAGATGCTCGATAAAGTGTGCCATGCCGTTTTCGGCTTCAGTTTCGTCTCTCGTTCCGGTATTAATAATTATTCCGCAATGAGCGACATTGTTATCGTGATAGCGATGAATTATCCTGATACCATTGCTTAAAGTAAAATATTGGTATTCGCTTTTTTCTTGCATGGCTGCAAAAGTAATTATTATTTACTGTACAAAAGAAAAAATGATCGAATGGCCGAATGAGACTTAAGAGGTAAAAATTTAGAATTTTGATTTCAATCCTCTCAGGATAATAAATGAGTTTTTCCATGAAAAAGTTTATTTTTACCAGAAAACAACTCTTACTTAGAACTTGTTCTTTAATTTATTAAAAAGTATTTTGGGCATTATTGTAAATATGAAATATATTTTGTTATTTTGTTAAACATTTATATCCATTTAAGTTATTAGCTGATTAAATATATGAAAAAAGGTTAATCCATCTTGAATGACTGCAAGTTTTAAAGAAAAAACGGCATTGCACAATGATAAAATATTGCCAATTTATTTATAATAATTATTTAGAGATTTTGGACCAATAAAATTGAAATTATGAAAATAATCAAAAACATTGGAATTTTTACATTTTTTATTTTAGGGATATTAATTTCCCAAAATTCTTTTTGTCAAAAAAATTGTTTACCTGGGTATATCGTTAATTTAGATGGAGATACTTTACAAGGCTTTATTGATTACCGTAATTGGGAGAAAAATCCCGAAAAAATATTTTTTCAAAAAGAAATTGATGATGAAAAGATAGTTTTCACACCAACTGATATAAAATTGTTTAATGTTAAAGATGAAGTATATGTAAGTGCAATAGTTAAAACCGAAATCAGCCCCTTTAACTTAGACGCATTAAATTTTGACCCTGAATTAAAATTTAAGTTAGACACTACATTTTTACAAACTCTAATACAAGGTGAAAAAAGCTTATATTATTATAACACTAATAAAGGTAAGGAAAACTTTTATATAAAACAAGGGAATAAATTTGACTTATTAATATATAAAAAATATTTTAAATATGTCCGTGGAGGAAAGTATATGGCTGAAAACAAAACATATATTGGCCAATTAAGTCTTTATCTTAAGGACTGTCCATCAATCCAATCAAGACTAAAAAAAATTAAGTATGCAAAAATAAGTTTGGAAAAACCTTTTTTTTATTATTATAATTGCACACGATCTGAAATTAAATTTCAAAAAAAGAAAGAAAAAATAGAGATTGAAATTGGTGTTTTAGCCGGTTTCTCATCAAGTTCGTTAAAATTTAAAAGCAACATTTATGCTTTTCTTGAAAAATTTGATTATTCCAAATCAACTAATTTCGCAACAGGCTTGTTTTTCAATGCCGTTCTACCCAGAAATCAATGGAAATGGTCAATTTATAATGAGCTTATTTTTACCTCATATAAAGTGGAGGGCAGTTATAAAGATTTTGTAAATTCTAATCATTTTACAATTTATGATAATAAAATCGGGTATTCATATTTGAACATAAAAAATATGCTTCGTTATAAATTTCCAATTAAGAAAATATCCGTGTTTTTTAATGTAGGTATGTCGAATGGATTGGCAATTAGTGAAACAAATTATTGCAAAAGAACTTCTATGTTTTATGAAGATATTACTGTAGTAGATGGCAAATCACTGAGCGATAGCAGGAAAGTTGAGCAAAGTATTATTTTCGGTTCGGGGATAAATTATAAAAAGTTTTCTTTTGAAATCAGATATGAAATGGGAAATGGTATGTCGGAATATAGTGCTTTAAGGTCCACAACAAAAAAATATTTTTTCTTGTTTGGATATAGATTTTAACTTACATCAACTCACTTAATTCAAGCCAACGGTCGCCTTTATCTTCAAGGAGTTTTTCTATTTCACCAAATCTTGAGGAAAGTTCTTGCAGCTTTTCCGAAGTTTCATTTCCTGAATTAAGCTTTTCAATTAGTTGTTTTTTTTCATTTTCGAGTTGATCGATTTCTGTTTCAAGTTTTTCGAATTCCTTTTTTTGCTTGTAAGTTGCCTTTTGAATTATTGGCTTTTCTGTTTTTTCTTTCCCGCTTTTTTGTTGATTTTTCAATTTCGATTCGCGGCTTTGTTTATTCTTTCTGTATTCGGAATATGAAGAATGATAATCTTTTATTTTTCCGTTACCTTCAAAAACAAATAAGTGATCCACAAGATTATCCATAAATTGCCTGTCGTGAGAAACGAGTATCAGGCATCCTTCAAAAGTATTTAGGAAATTTTCGAGAAGATCTAAGGTTAGTATATCCAGATCATTGGTTGGCTCATCCAAAATAAGAAAATTCGGACTTTTCAGCAGAGTCATTAGCAAATATAAACGACGCCTTTCTCCACCGCTAAGGCTTGAATAATAATTATATTGCATTGAATGTGGGAAATTAAAATACTCAAGAAATTGAGAAACGGAGAAGGATTTTTTACCCATTGGAACCACCTCAGCAATTTCTTTTACAATATCAATAACCTTATTATCTTTAATCGGTTTTAAACCTTCTTGAGTATAATAACCAAATTCGATGGTCTGCCCTTTAACTATATCACCAAAATCAGGAGGAATCAAAGCTGTTATCAGATTCAAAAAAGTTGATTTTCCGGAGCCGTTTTCACCAACTATTCCTATGCGTTCGTTACGCTTGAAAGTGTAAGTGAAATTATCAATAAGATTATTATCGCCGAAAGCTTTAGAAATATTTTTTATTTCGAGAATTTTCTTCCCCATTCTCCGGCTTTCAACATTCAATTCATGGGCCGTATTATCAATTCTCTTTTTTGCCTTTGTTTCAAGTTGATAGAAAGCATCAATTCGGGCTTTAGCCTTTGTGGCCCTTGCTTGTGGCATTCGTCTCATCCAGTCGAGTTCGGTTCGATAAAGATTTTTTGCCTTTTCGATTTCACGTTGTTCCAAGGTTTCACGCTCAGCTTTTTTTTCCAAAAAATATGAGAAATTTCCTTTATACCTATAAATATTTCCGTTATCAAGTTCAATTATTTCATTACATACATTGTTTAGAAATTCGCGATCGTGAGTTACGATTAAAAGGCTTGTGTTCAGGTTATTCAAATAGCTCTCAAGCCATTCAATCATTTCGACATCCAAATGGTTTGTCGGTTCATCGAGAATGATAAGATCGGATTTCTCGCTAATTATTTTTGCCAGAGCTAATCGTTTTTGTTGCCCGCCTGATAATTCATAAACCTTTTGAGATAAGTCGAATATCTTGAATCGAAATAATATTTCCTTAATTTTTGTATCATAGCTCCAGGCATCTAGAGCATCCATTTCCTGCATGCTCTTTTCAAGGGCCTTCTGGTTTGCAGTTGTATTAGAGTTGTTTACTTTTTCAAGAATTTCTTCATAATTTAGTATGGTTTTGATAGGTTCGGAGTCGGAGTCGAAAACAACTTCCATTACGGTAAAATTTTCATTCATTACGGGATTTTGATGGAGATAAGAAAGTTTTATACCCTTTCTTAAAACAACCTTCCCACTTTCAGGAATATCCTTTTCGGCAATAATATTTAGGAGAGTTGTTTTACCAGCACCGTTTTTTGCTATCAAGGCAATTTTTTCACCTTTTTCCATACCAAAACTTATCTCCTCGAAAAGGATTTTCGCGTTATAAGACTTCGTTAAATTCTCAACTGTCAGATAATTCATTTATCAACCTGCATTATTAAAAAATGCAAAGTTCTAATAAAATAAGGATTATTTAGAAAAAAGTGATAACATATTAATTTGGATTTGAGAATTAAGGTTTTAGATTTATCGAACTTTAAATTAGGGAAGTTACTCCTTTATTGAGTTTTTTAATTAAAAGTCTCAAATGCCTGATTCCTTTGCCTTGGTGAAAATCCAGCTTCACGAATTGCTCTTTGTATTCCGCGTGCATCGAAATGATAATCGGCACCTGCAACCGAAACAACATTTTCCTCAATCATAATTGAACCAAAATCGTTAGCTCCACCATGAAGGCAGATTTGAGCAACGGTTTTCCCGACCGTTAGCCATGAAGGTTGAATAAATTTAATATTGGGTAGCATTATTCTGCTTAAAGCTATCATTCTTATATATTCATTGGCTGAAACCGAGTTTTTTACATTATATTGCGTTCTTAAAACGGTTCCCTCATCCTGAAAAGGCCAAGGAATGAATGAAGTAAAACCGACTGAATTTTTTGGTTTTTCGGATTGTACTTCTCTGATAGCGATTAGATGCTGAATTCGTTCGGCCATAGTTTCGATATGCCCGAACATCATAGTTGCCGATGTTAAGATATTCAATTTATGTGCTTCACGCATAACATCAAGCCACTCTTTTACCGTACATTTATTCTTGGATAAAAAATTTCTGACTCTATCAACCAAAATTTCGGCACCTGCACCTGGAAGGCTGTCGAGTCCGGCAGCAGTTAATCTTTTTAAGGTTTCAGCAAACGAGATTCCTTCTTTTTTTGAAATATAAACAATTTCGGGAGGCCCAAGAGCATGAAGTTTAAGCTCAGGGAAATTTGTTTTAAGGGTTTTAAACAAATCTTGGTAGAAATTAATTCCTAATTCGGGGTTCATTCCGCCTTGCAGTAAGATTTGATTTCCACCAAGCTTAAATAACTCATTGATCTTCTCATTATATTCTTTAAGAGAAGTTACGTATGCTTTTGCAGATTTTGGCGAACATGAAAAGTTACAGAATTTACATCCTGCCATGCAAACATTTGTGATATTCACATTGCGGTCAATTATCCAACCAACATTATTTCCCGGACTTACTTCCTGACGCATTTCATTGGCAACATACATCAATTCGGCCGTGGATGCGCTTTCATATAAAAACAATCCTTCTTCAGGGCTTAAAAAATTAAAACTTAATGCTTTTTCAAATAATTTCGATTTCTTAATATTTATCATTCTTTTGTTTTTCAACAAATTATTATCGTGTTAAAATAAATCAAATTGACTGAAAATCCTTAAAGTTTTTTAGATTTGCAGCAATTTTTCAAAATTAATATTAATTATGCTTACTAAAATCACAAAAACTTCTAAAATAAATAAAAATAATAATATTGTTCACATTATTAAGGATATAAAAAGTATTGATAAAGATATCTTTTCTAAGGATGAGTATGAATATGTAGAACAACAAAATCAGAAGAATAAGAAGAATTTGATTTCATTTAACAGGCTTAATAGGTGGATATTTGTGCAGTTTATCAATCCGAAAGAAAAAATTAAAGATACAAAATATAAAGTTTTGGACTTATGTCGAAAAGATGCTGATAAATTTGCTTCAATATTAAATGATAATAAAATTAAAGAGATCATTATTAATGATGTTGAAGATAATTCTGCTGAGGTTTTGGCTTTTGCCGAAGGAATGGCTTTGTCAAATTATCAGTTTTTGAAGTATTTTAAAGATTCGAAAGAAAAAGAAAACTCATTGACGACAATAAAGATTTTTTCTAAAGAAATTAGTGCAAAATCCATAGATGAGTTAAATGTAATTATTTCATCTACTTTAAAATGCCGAACTCTTGTAAACGAACCTTTAAACTTCTTGAATGCTACAAAGCTATCGGAAGAAATTAGAGAAATGGGTGATGAAATGGGTTTTAAGGTTGAAATTTTAAATAAGAAAAAAATAGAAGCATTGAAAATGGGTGGCCTTCTTGCCGTAAATAGCGGAAGCATTGACCCACCAACTTTTACGATTGCCGAATGGAAGCCCGAAAATGCAATCAACAAAAAGCCTTATATTTTTGTAGGAAAAGGAGTGGTTTACGATACAGGTGGAATGAACGTAAAACCCGGAAATTTCATGGAAGGCATGAAAGCCGATATGGCCGGAGCAGCAGCAGTTTCATGTGCTCTGGCAGCCATTGCAAAAGCGAAGCTGGCGGTTCATGTGATTTCATTAATTCCGGCAACCGATAACAGAGTAAATGGAAATGCTTTTGTTCCCGGCGATGTGATAAAAATGTTTGATGGAAGTACAGTCGAAGTCATAAATACGGATGCCGAAGGAAGATTGATACTTGCTGATGCATTGAGTTATGCAAAAAAATATGATCCGGAATTGGTTATTGACTGTGCCACACTCACCGGTTCAGCGATGAGAGCAATTGATAAATTCGGCATTGCAGCTATGGGTTCCGATTCAGAAAAAGAAATGGAATTGTTAAAACAGAGTGGCAAAAATGTTTATGAACGTATTGTAGAATTTCCGTTTTGGGACGAATATGAAGAATCATTGAAATCGAAAATTGCCGATATTAAAAATCTTGGTAATGTTGACGGAGGAGCAATTACAGCCGGAAAATTCCTTGAACATTTCACCGATTATCCATATATCCATCTTGATATAGCCGGCTCTGCATTTATTGATAATAAATTCAATTATTGGGTTCCCGGAGGAACAGGCATAGGCGTAAGGCTATTGTTTGATTTTGTTAGGAGTAAAGTATGATTGTAACAAGCTATGCGTTACCCGCGGCTGTCCAATGCTATTAAATTTGTGTATTTCACTAAACTTTTTCTCTCTGTAACTTCATGCTACTCACTACAACTTTGTGGAAAAACTATTTCACAAAGGTACTCAAAGAATCCTCAAAGTTTCTCAAAGAAAAACTCCATTTTTATAATAATTATTGGTTTCTAATATTATAGGAAATTTTACTTTTTTTGTTATTTTAGAATTGGATATCCCTGAGATAAAAGTAAAATATTTGCTTAAAGAATAATGTTTTATCTTAAAGAATTTTCACTTCCTTAAGCAAAGTAATAGTTCATTTTAAGCCATAATATTTCTTGATAATAATTTTTTTTAGATTTATAAAATTAATTTCCTTAATTTTGGTAGTCTTTAACTAAGAATATTTTACATATTGAAAAAAGGAATGTTAATGAAAATCTAATTTTAATTATCATGAAAAAGTATCTAATCTTTTTAATTTCATTATTTATTGTAAATTTTGCTTTTAATCAATCAATTACATGGGATAAGACTTATAATAATGAGGCTGTAGATAGGGCATGGTCAATAAAGCAAACCAATGAAAATGGATATATAGTAGCCTGTTCCTCATCAAAAGGTATTAGTGACACTACAAACATTTGGATTGTTAAGCTTAATGAATATGGTGATACAATTTGGACTAAAACCTATTCACCCTCAGTTTCCCAGGGCCCTCGGTCAATTATAGAAACAAATGAAGGCAATTATGTAATTTCCGGTTATAAAAGTCCCTCTGTAAATTATTTTGATTTTTTGATTTACGCTTTTAAAATCGATAGCGTAGGAAACATTAGATGGGAATTTGAATACCCGGGAGGAAATCAATTAGGATGGGATATTGTTGAAACTTATGATGGAGGTTATGTTATTCTTGGAATAAATGTTGCACTTATTGCTAATGAAATATTCCTGATCAAATTGAATCAAAACGGTCAAATGGTTTGGGATAAAACCTATTTGTTTCCAAGTAGCCCAAATCTAATGTACGAAATTGATGAAACTCAAGATTCCGGATTTATTCTTGTTGGGGAGAGGCATTGTAATAGTGGATATCAAGACATTTGGTTAATGAAAACCGATCAACATGGTGACTCAACATGGACAAAATCTATTGATTATGATGGCCATGATTACGGCCATTCAATAAAACAATTAGCTGATGGAAATTATATTCTTAGTGCTACTGGAGGTGCGGACAATTATGGCCGAAATGAACTTCTAACTTATAAACTTGATCAAACCGGTGACATAATTTGGGATAGAAGTTATTCTGGTGGTGTAAAATATTCATATACAACGATTATTTCAACAATTGATGATGGATTTCTTACTGCCGGACATATTTGGCAACCAATCGGAAGCAGAGGTATTTTTGTTTTTAAACAAAACTCTGTTGGTGATTCTATTTGGACAAGAATTTTTGATAGAGGAGCAAGCAGCTATGCTTTTGATGCACTTCAAACCAATGATTCCGGATATATTGTATGCGGTAAAGTAAGTCATGACGGAGCCGGTTGGAATCAGGATGCATTGATATTAAAACTTAATGAAAACGGACTAATAAGTCTTCCGCCAATACAATTAAATCCGGGATTTCAATTTATTTCAAGTCGAATACAACCGAATAATCCTGATATGTTGATTGTTTTACAAGATATTTTAAACGAAAATCTTGATTTTGTTAGAAATTCAAATGGAGAAACCTTAAGAAAAATCGGGCCTAACTGGGTTAATGGAATTGGTGATTGGATTTCCACTGAAGGTTATATGTTTAAAATGAATGGAGTTGATGAGATAGGTTTTACAGGTGTTCCTCTTAACCCACGAGGAGGAATCTTTTTACAAATGGGTTATAACTTTATCAGTTTTTTGCCTCAAGAACCAATGGATGCGCTTGAAGCAGTTGAAAATATTCTTGATAATCTTGATTTCGTAAGAAACTCAAATGGTAATACGCTTCATAAGATAGGGCCAAACTGGGTCAATGGAATTGGAACTCTTAACCCAACTGAGGGCTACCTTTTAAAAATGAATAATGACGATCTTTTATTTTATCCTTTAGTGTCTGATAATTAAGGTTCAACAAAAAGCAACCAAATCCTAAATAAATGTAATATTCTCCTTCTTAGTTATTTTATCACAGTAAGTACAATGAAGTTTAACTTCTTCACCTTTTTCATTAATTACATCGAATTTTGTAGTAATTTTTTCATGGTTTGTAATACAATTAGGATTGAAACATTTTACAAACTTCATAATTTTATTCGGTATCGAAATATTCTTTTTTGAAACAACTTCGTAGTCCTTAATTTCAATAAGTGTTGCGGAAGGAGCTACCAAAGCAATTTTGTTAATTTCCTCTATTTCAAAGTATTTATCACTTACTTTTACGATACCTTTTTTACCGAACTTTTTACTTTCCAAGTTAATACCAACTGTAATTTGGCTTCCGATATTTTTCAGGTTCAGCATTTTAACAACCTGAAAAACATTCTCGGATGGAATATGATCAATCACGGTTCCGTTTTCGATAGCTGAGACTTTTAATTCTTTTCTCGGGATATTCTTCATTTTATTTTACTCCTAAAATTGTAGTTAATAATGCTTGTCGAACAAATACTCCATTTTGTGCCTGTTGGAAATAATATGCTTTCGGATTGCTGTCAACATCCTCTGTAATTTCGTTTACTCTTGGTAGCGGATGCAAAATTTTCAGATTATCTTTTGAATCATTAAGCATATCGTTTTTCAGGATGTATGAATTCTTAACTTTTTCGTATTCCATAGGATCGGAAAAACGTTCTCTCTGAATTCTGGTCATATACAAAATATCGACCTTAGAGATTACTTCACTTAGGTCAGTATATTGATGATAAGTTAAATTTCTTTTTTTTATATGGTTTTTAATATAACTTGGAAGTTTTAGTTCGATAGGCGAAACGAGATGAAAAGTTGTGTTGAAGCTACATAAGGCAATTACGAGTGAGTGAACTGTCCGTCCGAATTTCAAATCACCTACAAATGCAACTTCCTTATTTTCAAGCGAACCTTGTGTTTTACGAATCGAATACAGATCAAGAAGAGTTTGAGTTGGGTGTTGATTTGAACCGTCACCGGCATTAATTATCGGAACCGGCGAAACTTCACTTGCATATTTTGCACTTCCTTCGCGCGGATGCCTCATCACAATAATATCGGAATACTTACTGACCGTCAATATTGTGTCTTTCAATGATTCTCCTTTTTTTACACTCGTGGAAGCAGAATCCGTAAACCCAATAACTTTTGCACCTAAACGTGAAGCCGCACTTTCAAAGCTCAGCCTTGTACGGGTTGAGGGTTCGAAAAATAAAGTGGCAACCACAAAATCTTCGAGAATTTTTTGAGTAGTTTTTACTTCGAATTCTTCGGCAAGGTCCAGGATTTTTTGATATTGCTCTTTAGTGTAATCGTTGATAGAAACTAAACTTTTATTTTTCATAATTATACGAATGAGTTTATGATAATATTTTCAAATTTAATCATTTTCTGAATTTTCTTTCTTTCCGTTTATACTTAAAATAGAAAGTTTACCAAAGCCTTTATTCAGTTCGTTATAAAAATCATAGAAGGCGCCCATGATTATTAATTCCTCATTTTTAATTTTTTCAGAATATTTATTTAATGCAATATTCACCTGATAATCTATATTTTTCAATGAATTTAACATAAGCCGCTCATTAAAATCACCCGAATTATTATCTAAATTCAAATTTGCATTTTTAAGAAAATCAAGCTCATGTTTAATGCTTTTCGGTTCTGCGTCATAACCTTGCATAAAAGCTTTTATGGCCCCACAATCCGAATGCCCGAGGATTAAAAAAACAGGGGTTTTTAGATGCATAACTCCATAATCAACCGAACCCTCGGATGATAGAATTTGATTACCGATATTTTCAATAGTAAAAATTTTATTTATTGAATCGGGTAAAATGGCATTAGTTTGTACCCTTGAATCAGAGCAGGTCAGTAAAGTAATAAAAGGATTTTGTGATTTGGAATGAGACAGAAAATAATCGGGATGATTTTTAGAAATGAATTCCTCGTTTCCCTCAATTATTTGCCTGATGATTTCGTCATGTAATGACTTAGTATTTTTCATTGAAATCAAAATTAAAAAAAAATCAAAAAAAAGGCGACTAAAAAGCCGCCCTTTTGATATTATTTACAACAACAACATCCGCCTTTATAAAGACCATTTTTTTCAAGAAACTCACAAAGAACTTCATCTAAGTTCGGATTTCCGATTTCCTGCAGATCATAATAAACCCTTGTATTAGGTTTATCAATTTTAATAATTCGGTTAAGATCAATCGGTGTACCAATAACAACTGCATCGCATTCAGTATTGTTAATAGTAGTTTCAAGATCTTTCAATTGTTGTTCGCCATAACCCATAGCCGGTAATAAAGTCCCGATGTTTGGATAAATTTTGAAAGTTTCGCTGAGTTTACCAACAGTAAACGGGCGTGGATCAACTAATTCGGCAGCACCGAATTTCTTTGCGGCAACAGTTCCTGCACCAAGTTTCATTTCGCCATGAGTCAAAGTAGGTCCATCTTCAACAACCAATACTTTTTTGCCATTGATCAATGAAGGATCGTCAACAGAGATTGGTGAAGCACCATCAATAACAATAGCTTTAGGATTTACTTTTTCGATGTTTTCACGAACGGTTTGAATTCCTTCGGGAGAAGCAGTATCCATTTTGTTGATAACTACTACATCAGCGAGACGTAAATTTACTTCACCTGGATAATAATTCAATTCGGCACCGGGGCGGTGAGGATCGGCAACTGTAATTGTAAGGTCTGGTTTGTAGAATGAAAAATCATTATTTCCACCGTCCCAAATAATCACATCACATCCATCTGGATCATTTTCAGCTGCTCTAACGATAGCTTCATAATCGACACCTGAATAAATAATATTACCACGAACTACGTGAGGTTCGTATTCTTCCATTTCCTCAACAGTACATTTGTGTTTTTTCAGGTCTTCGACAGTAGCAAAACGTTGAACTTTTTGTTCTACAAGGTCACCATAGGGCATCGGATGACGAATGGCGATAACTTTCAAACCCTGTTCCATCAGATACTCAATAACCTTTCTTGATGTTTGGCTTTTTCCGCAACCTGTTCGTGTCGCAACAACGGCAATAACAGGTTTTGTACTTTTTACCATAGTTTCTTCCGGCCCTAATAAAATAAAATTCGCACCGGCAGCATTAACAATAGCGCTCATCGACATTACTTTTCTATAAGTAACATCGCTATAAGCAAATACGCAATCGTCTGCTTTTAATTCATGAATTAATTTAGGGAGATCTTCTTCTGCGTAAATTGGGATACCATCCGGGTACAAATCACCTGCTAATTCAGTAGGATATTTTCTTCCGTCGATATCGGGAATCTGTGCAGCTGTAAAAGCTACAACATCATAATTCTCATTCCCACGATAATAAGTGTTAAAGTTGTGGAAATCTCTTCCGGCAGCACCAATAATAATTACTTTTTTTTTCATTATCAGTTCCCTTTTGTTTGATTTATAATTAATATTTTAAAATTTTGGCAAATGTACAATTATTGTTTTGAAAAAGATGAATATTTTTGATAAATTTCCTTGCCTATCAACCAAAATTAATTTTGGCTGTTCTAAAGTAATGTAAGCGGAGTATTTTTAAAAATACTACTTTTGCATTTCCAAAATTAATTATTTGTGAAAGATATTTTAAAGGAATTAAACGAAGTTCAAAAACAGGCTGTTACTCAAGTTGAAGGCCCTGTAATGGTTATTGCCGGTGCGGGCTCGGGAAAAACACGTGTATTAACTTACAGGATTGCACATTTATTAAGCCTTGGAATTGATCCTTTTAATATTCTTGCTTTGACTTTTACGAACAAGGCAGCCCGCGAAATGAAAACAAGGGTTTTTTCCTTGATAGAAAATACCGAAGCAAGAAATGTTTGGATGGGTACTTTTCATTCAATTTTTGCAAGAATTTTACGAGTGGAAGGCCATTTGCTCGGTTATCCTTCCAATTTTACAATTTATGATATGGATGACTCGAAACGATTGATAAAAGCAATAATAAAAGAGCAAAACCTTGATGATAAAATCTATCCTCCAAATCATGTTCTTAGCCGCATATCAAACGCAAAAACCAATTTGATATCTGCAAAAGAATATAGCGAAAATCTTGAGATTAAAGATGCCGATAGCATGGCTAACAAACCCAAAATCGGGATTTTATACTCAATTTATTCAAACCGGTGTAAAAAAGCAGATGCGATGGATTTCGATGACTTGTTATTTAACACCAATGTTTTACTTCGCGATTTCCCGAACATTTTATTTAAATATCAGCAAAAATTCAAATATATCCTTGTCGATGAGTACCAGGATACAAATTTTGCACAATATTTAATAACTAAAAAGTTAGCTGCAAATGATGAAAATATTTGCGTTGTAGGCGATGATGCACAAAGTATTTATGCTTTTAGGGGAGCCAATATTCAAAATATCTTGGATTTCAAAAAGGATTATCCCGATCTGAAAACCTTTAAATTAGAACGAAATTACCGTTCAACACAAACCATAGTTAAAGCTGCAAACGGAGTGATCTTTAATAATAAAGATCAAATTTTTAAAGAAATATGGACAAGCAACGAGGACGGACAAAAAATTCCGCTTCTTACAGCTTCAACCGATAATGAAGAGGGGCATTTAGTTGCAAATTCGATTTTTGAAAACAAAATGAATTATCAATTAAATAACAGTTCATTTGCAATTTTATATCGAACCAATGCTCAATCAAGATCAATTGAAGAGGCCCTGAGAAAAAAAGATATTACCTACAGGATATTCGGTGGATTATCATTTTATAAACGTAAGGAAATCAAAGACCTCTTAGCATATTTTCGACTGGTTATAAACAATAAGGACGAAGAAGCTTTGGTTAGAATAATAAACTACCCTGCACGTGGAATCGGGAAAACGAGTCTCGAAAAAATTATTGTGGCTGCCGATAAAATGCAAAAAAGTTTATGGGAAATAATTAATGAGACGTCTGTGTTGGGAGGTTTGAGAATTAATACAGGCTCACTCAATAAAATTTCGGTTTTTGTAACTATGATAAAAAGTTATTCGGCCCAAATAAAATCGAAAAATGCTTATGAACTTGCCAAATTAATCGCTTCCTCATCAGGAATATTAAGAGAACTTTATAACGATAAAACCCCCGAAGGAGTCAGTCGTTACGAAAATATCGAAGAGCTGTTAAATGCTATTAAAGATTTTTCGGAAAAGGAGCCTGAAATTACAGATGAAACAAGAGAAACCGGAGAACTTTCAGTTCGCACCCTCGATGAATTTATGCAGGATATTGCTCTGTTAACTGACTCCGATACAAATAATAAAGAACTCACCGATTATGTTTCATTAATGACAATTCATTCGGCAAAAGGCCTTGAATTTCCTTATGTTTATATTGTCGGCTTGGAAGAGAATCTTTTTCCTTCAATACAATCTCTTAATTCAAGAGCCGATCTTGAGGAGGAACGCCGCTTGTTTTACGTTGCCTTGACAAGAGCTGAAAAACATTTAACAATTTCATATTGCGAAAGTCGTTATCGATGGGGAAATTTGATTTTCTGCGAACCAAGCAGATTTATTGAGGAAATTAAATCAGAATATTTAGATTCGCCTGTCGGAAAAGCTTTCTTAAAAACAGAAAGCAATTTAGAGAAAAAGTCAAGTGCTTCAGCGTGGAAGAATAATCAGGGAATACAAAAAAACAACTTGAAAAAAATTAGTAACATTACAAACAGCAGCGGAGTTACTTCAAGCGAAACAGAACTATTCCAAACAGGTATGGATGTTGAACATAAACGTTTTGGTAAAGGAAAAATTGTAAATATTGAAGGAACCGGAAGTAATAAAAAAGCTACGGTTTTCTTTCAAACTGTCGGACAAAAGCAATTATTATTAAAATTTGCGAAACTTAAAATACTTAATTAAAATATTTTGTTATTTTTGCATTATAAAAAAAATATGGAATAGAATTATTTCCTCTTTTTTCATATTAAGGATTGAGAATAAAATGATTTAAATAAATCTTGTATAACAAAATAATATTTTATAAAATATTTAAAAACTTAAAAAGAATAAGAAAAATAATAATACTGAATTTAGTATCTTTAAGGCCGAATAAACTATAAAACTATTCAATAAATATGACGAATATGGAATACAACACAACCCGATTAAAGCTTCATATTCCTGAATATGGAAGAAATGTTCAGAAAATGATTGAAAAAGCTATTGATATTGAAGATAAAGAAAAAAGAACAGAAACAGCTTACTATATAATCGAAATAATGAGCCGCATTAACCCAGGTTTAAAAGAATACAGCGACTTTCGTCATAAACTTTGGGATCATTTATATATAATTTCTGATTTTAAACTTGATGTTAACGGCGAATATCCGCCACCGGAAGAAACAATTCTTGAAGCAAAACCTAAAAGAGTAAGCTATCCCATAAAGAAAATAAAATACAAGCATTATGGGATAAATCTTGAACGTATCGTTAAAAAGGCAGCAGACTATGATGAAGGCCCGGAAAAGGATGCCTTAGTAAAAGCGGTTACAAACCACATGAAAAAATTATACTTAATGTGGAATAGAGATACTGTGAAAGATGAATTGATTTTTGAACAAGTAATGGATTTATCGGACAAAAAAATTATTCCTGACGAAAGTTTTCAACTAACCCCGACAAGCGATATTTTGGCTCGAATAAAGAAGAAAAAAGAAAATAATCCGAAATCACGCTCTTATAAAAAAGGGAAAAAAAGAAGAAGATAGGGCTTTTGTAAAATTTAATTTCTGCAAATGAAATCATTTGAAATAATTGGCGGGAAACAGCTTAAAGGCGAAATCACACCACAAGGTGCCAAAAATGAAGCCCTTCAAATAATTTGTGCAACTTTATTGACTCCTGAAAAAGTAATTATCAGTAATGTGCCCAATATTCGTGATGTAAATAATCTGATAGAATTACTGATTGATATAGGAGTTAAAGTCGAAAAGATAGGCAATAACGAATTTAGTTTTACTGCTGATAATATTGACCTTGAATTTCTTAAATCTACTGAATTTAAAGAAAAGGGCAAGAGCCTTAGAGGGTCGATAATGATATTAGGCCCATTGCTTGCCAGATTTGGAAAAGGATATATTCCGCATCCCGGGGGTGATAAAATTGGCCGTCGCCGCCTCGATACTCATTTCATCGCTTTGCAAAAATTAGGAGCAAAATTTGATTTTAATACTAAAAATGATTTCTATAAAGTTGATGCATCCGAACTAAAAGGTACTTATATTTTGCTTGACGAAGCTTCGGTTACAGGAACAGCTAATATTTTAACCGCTTCTACTTTAGCAAAAGGACGAACAACAATATTTAATGCCGCTTGCGAACCATATATTCTGCAATTATGCAATATGTTGATAAAAATGGGTGCAAGGATTTATGGCGTTGGATCAAATTTATTAACAGTTGATGGTGTTAATTATTTAAAAGGCTGCAAACATAAGCTTCTTCCCGACATGATTGAGATTGGAAGTTTTATAGGCCTTGCAGCAATGACCCGTTCTGAGTTATTAATTAAAGATGTGAATTTCCATGCCTTAGGAATTATTCCCGATGTTTTTAATCGAATGGGTATTAAAGTTGAAAAGAAAAACGACGATATTTTTATTCCCAGGTATGATGAATACGAAATAGCTACTTTTATCGACGGTTCAATAATGACAATTGCCGATGCACCCTGGCCCGGATTTACACCCGACCTGATTAGTATTGTTCTTGTGGTTGCAACTCAGGCAAAAGGAAGTGTTCTGATACATCAGAAAATGTTTGAAAGCAGGTTGTTTTTTGTCGATAAGTTAATTGATATGGGAGCACAAATCATTCTTTGCGATCCTCATCGTGCAACCGTAATCGGATTAAACCATAAAACCCCTCTTCGTGGAATTGAAATGACATCACCTGATATTCGAGCAGGTGTAGCACTATTAATTGCAGCCCTTTCGTCGGAAGGGAAAAGTGTAATTCACAACATTGAGCAAATTGACCGCGGGTATCAGGATATTGATACAAGGCTTAGACAACTTGGAGCTGAGATTAAGAGGGTCTAATACCGGACTATTAGCGGGTTAGATAATAATCAGATAAAATACTGATCTCTGAATTTTACCCTCCGAACATTCCTCTTAATTCGTCTTTTGTAGTTTCTTTATAATCTTTTGGAACAACAAATTCTTTTTCCGCAATATTTTTCTTATTAACGGAAGTGGCGATGAATTTCATGTTAATATCATTTGACTTCATTTCAAATTCAAGCAATATCCCTTTTATTCCTTTGAATACAGGATTATCAAAATAAATTCCTTCGTTTGAAAATTCTTCGGCAATGTAAGCTGTAAGTTCGGTTTCCTTTTCGCTACCTTGTTCCTTAAATGTCACGATAATTTTTTTACAAGCATAGCCTGCAATTTCTTTGGTTTCGTCGGTATATGTGATTTTAGTTTCGGGAGCTTTTGCTAGTTCATCCTGAATTTCTTCGGCTGAAGTTTTTATTGAAAACTTCTGACCCATAATATCAAGCAGACTTGTAGTTGTCTTCTCTTCAGAATTTAATATTTCAATTTGCTTTCCCATCCCCGAATTAATTTCGGTTTTAACCATACCTTGCCTAAATGAGACTTTCATAAGCTTTGGAAGCATAGCTTTCATGCTCTCATCAACACTTCCTTCAGGGTAAGATATTTTATATGAAATAGTTCCTTTAAATTCTTTTTTCTTCGCAACGGCAGGATTTGAAAATGCTATGCAAAATGCTGATAGAATTAATATTCCGGTGATAATTTTTTTCATTTTTTATTTTTTTTTGTGTTAATAATTCTTCAAAAATACTATTTTACAAGCCTGAATAATTTATTCCAACGAATTTTTCCGTTAAGTAATGATTTATTAGGATCTAAGGATAACCAAACAAAAATTGCCTTCCCGACAATATGGTCTTCCGGTACAAAGCCCCAAAATCTTGAGTCGGCTGAGTTGTGGCGGTTATCACCCATCATCCAATAATAATCCATATTGAAAGTATATGAATCAGCTACTTCGCCGTTAATATAGATTTTGCCATCTTTTACTTCAAGCTCATTTAATTCATAAGCATGAATAATTCTATCGTAAAGTACGATATTATCTTCATTAATTTCAATTGTTTCTCCTTTTTTTGGTATTACAATCGGCCCGAAATTATCATAATTCCATTTATAAGATGAATCATGCGGAAAAATATATTCATTCCATTGTCCCATGGGTTTGATTAGTTTTGTAACTTCTTTTACGTTAGCGAAATTTTTAACTTTTTCAGCCGATTCGTTTGTTAAAGTCATAATGTATTCACCTCGATTTCCGCTTATTACATCTTCGGTTACATCTAATTTTTCAAGCACTTTCGGATTAATTCTATTTCCATTTGTTCTGACAAAATAATTCGACTGAAGATTATCAGGATTATCAGCCATTTTACCATTAATATAAAGCTGTTGATCAATTATCTGAAGTGTATCGCCTGGTATTGCAACACACCTTTTAATATAATTTTCGCGTTTATCAACCGGACGGGGGGATATCTCTCCAAAATTTCTTTTGTCTTTCCATACGCGTTCCCTGCCATATTGGTTTACTAATGAATAATAACTTACATTACTTTGGAATTTCAATGACACAGTATCTCCGTCGGGATAATTAAAAACAACAGCATCATTATTTTTTATTTCCGAAATTCCCGGGAAGCGGAAATACGGAATTTTAATCCATTCGAGATAAGATTTTGTGTTCTTCGTTAGAGGCAAAGTGTGATGAACAAATGGAAAAGCTATCGGAGTGTTTGGAACTTTGGGGCCGTAATTAATTTTACTTACAAAAAGAAAATCACCGACCAAAAGTGATTTTTCCATCGAAGAAGTGGGAATAGTATAAGCTTCTATCAAAAAAATTCTGATAATTGAAGCGGCAATTACGGCAAAAATTATTGCATCAACCCATTCACGCACCATTGTTTTTTTGACTTTCACACGATCGTCGGGGTCGATATAATCTGATTTTCCCGAAAAGGCAAGATATGGTAAATAGATAATTGGGAAAATAACAGCAATGGCCTGATCCAATAAACTGAATTTGTTGAAGCATTTTAACATTTCCACTATCAGCAACATATAAACGAATACATTGATAAAAGGAATTATTAGAAATATATACCACCACATTGGTTTCCTTACTATTTTCAACCACAGGTATAAGTTGTAAAATGGAATAAATGTTTTCCAACCCGGAACACCGGCTTTTTCAAATAACCACCATGCAAATATTGTAGGAATTGTAAAAGAGACTGGGATTAAAATAATTAAAGCTAACATATTATTGAATTTTTTTTTCTTCAAAGAAACAACATTTTTTGATGTGTTTTTATGTTTCTTTGTTAAAAGTTGTTAATTTGGATGCGGATTTCGGGTTTCGAGTTGACCATTTGACCATGCCTGAATAGTATTGACCGTTTTTTAATTTTTTGTTTTTTGTTCTTTGTTTTTTGTTCCTTGTTCGATTTCCATTATCATGTTCAGGGTACGATTCATCACTCCATCACTCATTAAGCTTTATTTGCAATCTGATAAAAAATACTTCTTTCCTGTCGCATGGTTTTTATTTTTCCTTCCGATTCCAGTACGTCGAGGTATTTATTTATTTCGTTGATGTGCGAACCGAGAATTTTTACAAGATCATCGAGCGTACATTTCATGTGAACAATGGGCCACTTTTTTTCGGGAGGCGGGTTGTTCCTGGGGAACAATGGGCTGCTTTTTTTCGGGAGATGGGTTGTTCCCTCTAACAATAAGTATTTTACGAAAAATTTCTTGTTTTTTTAATAATCATTTTGAACATTGAAATATTTTTTATATTTGTAGAGAAGAAAAAAACAAATGATTAATTAATTATTTTGATAGAGCCCAGAAAAGCCTTTTGCAATAATTATTTTTATGAATTATAAGAAAATAACCAAGAATGAAAAAATAAAAAATACAGTATCATCAATATAATAATCACTAACGACAACAAAATGAAAGCAAATCAACTAACATTTGTAACATTGTTGCTATTTTTTTTTCTGACAAGTAACATAAATGCCCAATTAGTTGCGATAGACAGCTTAAAAATCATTCCGACCAATCCGACTACAAGCGACTCGGTAAAAGTAATCAGCTACACAATTTTCCATAGTAGCGAATGTCAATTGGGAAGTTCCTCAGTAAACATAAGTGGAGCATTAATAGATATTTATGCTTCGCATATTTTAGGGCCTTATGCATCTATTTGTCCTTCTACGGACATTATAACAATCGGAAAATTAAATGCAGGTACTTATGAACTCCATTATCATTTAGTAGCCAATTCCTTACCGACAACTAACGATACTGACACGATCATTTTTACAGTTCAACAAGCGACCGGACTTCAACAAATTGAACTTTCAGAGGATTTTAATTTTGTATCTTCACGATTTATTCCCTACGATCCGGATATGGAAGAAGTGGTTCAGGAGATACTTAACGATGATTTTCAATATGTAAGAAACTCTGTTGGAGCAATGTTAAGAAAAATAGGCCCAAACTGGGTTAATGGAATAGGTGATTGGATTGGAGTAGAAGGTTATTTGATCAAAACCAACCTTAGCGGACAATTCACAATTGAAGGTACACTCATTCCTGAGGATACACCTATTGAGCTTTTGGCAGGTTTTCAGTTTGTCAGTTATTTGCCTGATAACGAAATGGACGCATTAGAAGCATTTAGTTCAATTATTGGTGATAATTTATTATATGTAAGAAATTCTGAAGGAAACATGCTAAGAAAAATCGGACCGAATTGGGTTAATGGTATTGGCCTATGTTATCCGGGCGAAGGTTATCTTGTTAAATTGCTTAATAATGATGTTTTAATTTATCCAATTACTTATGGCGAACCCTGCCCCGGATTTCCAACAGTAACTTATGAAGGACAAGTTTATAATACAGTTTTAATTGGTGACCAATGTTGGTTTAAAGAAAACTTAAATGTAGGTACAATGATAAACGGTTCTGAAGATATGACAGATAATGGCGTAATTGAAAAATACTGCTATGATAACGATACTGCAAATTGTGAAACTTACGGTGGCTTATACCAATGGAACGAAATGATGGAATATTCGACAACAGCCGGGGTGCAGGGTATTTGCCCTGAGGGTTGGCATTTACCCACCGATGATGAGTGGAAAATATTGGAAGGCACTGTTGACAGTCATTATCCTGTTGGCGATCCTATTTGGAACAATACAACATGGAGGGGTTCTGATGCCGGATTAAATCTTAAATCCACAACAGCTTGGTATCATGGCGGTAACGGCACAGGGCTTTTTTATTATGAGGCCCTTCCCGGCGGTAACTGTCACAGCAATGGTTTTTTCTACAATCTCACTAGCAACACCGACTTTTGGTCGTCGTGTGAGGACAATAGTTCTAACGCCTGGTATCGAGGCCTCAGCTATTATAACGGTGGAGTTTGTCGTAACTATAGCAGCAAGGATAGAGGGTTTTCGGTTCGTTGCTTGAAGAATTAAGTGTATGCTATAGATTTTAATAGCATTTGTAGTATTAGTGCAATGATAAAAATCTTTTATATTTAATGTAAAGAAATAAGAAAATGGAAAAACACATTATAACAATAATAAAATAAGGTTTGGAAACCTTATCTTTTCAAAAAACCTTAGTAGAAAATATTAAATAGGGTAGTTTTTAACCTTACTTATTAGCAACCTGATAAAAAACACCTCTTTCCTGTCGTATGGTTTTTATTTTTCCTTCCGATTCCAGTACGTCGAGGTATTTGTTTATTTCGTTGATGTGCGAACCGAGAATTTTTACAAGATCATCGAGCGTACATGGCCGCCTGAAAATTGTTTCCATAATTGCAGCTTCCATATCTTTGCGATATGATTTAGTGTTTTTTCGGCTTTTTGTTGAAGCAATAATTTCTGAATTTTCAAAACCCAGAAAGTCGGCAATTTTTTGTAAACCCGATCTTGAAACTGCGTAAATATTATCAATTACACCGGGTCTGTCGAGTGTATTGAGTTGAATTCTGTCGGGCTTGATTTTCCCGATAGCATCTTTCAAAAGTTTTAAATCGTCGGTGTCGTCATTAAATCCGGGAATTATTAATACTTCTAACCAAATTTTGCCGCTGTATTCATTGCTAAAATCAATTAAACCATTTATGTATTTATCAATTTCAATTGAATTTTCGGGACGATTAATTTTTTTAAACGCACTTTCGGAAGCTGCATCCAGCGAAGGCAAAATCAAATCGGCTTTTAGCAATTCATCTCTGACTTTTTTATCTGAAAATAAAGTTCCGTTAGTTAATACAGCAACCGGTACTTCGGACTTTTTCGTTTTAATAAAATTTATAATATCACCAATTCTTGAGTTTAAAGTTGGTTCGCCAGAACCCGAAAAAGTGATATAATCAGGATCGGGATTATTGTTGAAGTAATGATCCAATTCTTTGCAAACTTCATCAAATGAAACATATTCTTTTCTTTCGATAGTTAAATTGTTTGTTTTGCCGCATTCACAATAAATGCAATTAAGCGAGCAAACTTTATGAGGTACAAGGTCAACGCCGAGCGACATTCCAAGTCGTCGGGAGGGAACAGGGCCAAAAATGTGTTTATACATAATTCTAATTTTTACTATTTTATTTAATGCTTATTATTTGGAATTATTG
>Ga0222665_1000516_pt1 | contig 22793 bp, 22 predicted proteins | sample AntAcemetagen653_FD_179853 | JGI IMG/M metagenome (GOLD analysis project Ga0222665, IMG submission 179853) | Saline water microbial communities from Ace Lake, Antarctica - #653 | ecosystem: Environmental > Aquatic > Non-marine Saline and Alkaline > Saline | place: Antarctica: Ace Lake...
AAAAAGACTTAAAGAAGTCCAAGATGAATTAAATGACAGGCCACGTAAAACATTGAGCTGGCAAACACCTCATGAGAAATTTTCTGAACTGTTGCGTTAGGAGCTTGAATCTGCCGAACCGTCCCCATGAAGGAAAAAAGGGAGTTGACCCCTTTTAATCCCCATGAAGGAAAAAAGGGAGTTGACCCCTTTTAATCTTTGATGACAACAGTAATCTTACCAACTAATGAAATAAACTCTAATCGCAAAGGTATTTTTTCTTCCTTATCCAGCCATAAACTAAATCTTTTTGCTCCTCTTCCAATAAGAAAATAAGTATCCTTCTTAAGACCATTAACCTTTAGAACTCGTTCTTTTACCATCTTTATTTTTATTTTCTGCGTAGGAAGATTAAAGATCATCCATTTACCAGCCTCTAATGCTAAATCTTGCGGAAAAAAATAAAGTAACTCTAAAATATTATGTATAGGTGTATCTTGAGTTAAAATATTTTCTTCCTCTTTAGAACTACTTTGAGTTATTTTAATTTGTCCTTTTTCTTGATCGTAAACTTCCTTAATTATTTCCTTCTTACCAAAAAAAACAATATCCCTTTCTACTCTTATTGGAAGAAAAGTTTTGCTATTAATAAAAACTTTCTCCTCGCTATCTAAATCTAGGAGATTAAGGATATTCGTATCTGAATTTACTGACAAGACATCTACAGCTATCCCGTCTACATCTTTACGACCAAGATATTCCCATTCTATATATCCCGAAGAAATTCCATTAAAATAAACATCATAGACTAACTTCTCTTTATTCTGGAATCGATCTTCTATCCCTTCTGCAAAAGCAAACCCTCCAATAGCTAAGCTAACAATTGCCAAAGATACAATTATTATTAAAACAATAAATATTCTCATTTTGATTATTTTTAATATTAATTAGATATTAAATTCTTAATTTCTTCTATTTTCCCTTGAGCTGCTATTTCGCCTCTTCTAACAAATGCCGACATTTTTTCAAATTCCATCCAGCCTAAACCTTCCAAATTAGTATGAACAACTACATCAGAAATTTTTACTGCTTCCTCAATAAAACTTTGCTGCATTGTTTCAATACTCCCAAAAATAAAATCAAAGATATGAAAATTATTACGTTTACGGTATTCTCTACGAGATTGTTCAGAAGAAAGACTAATATTAGAAGCAATTATCTTATGGGTATCATAGTTTAGAAGTACTTTTGTTGGCAAAGGACTTAAGATTCCCCCATCTAAAAGAATGCTTTTTTTAAAATTTATTGGTTCAAAGATACCAGGAAAAGCACAACTGGCTGCCACAGCTTTATACAACAAACCTCTATCTAATACTATCGGTTTTCTTTTAAGAAAATCAAAAGCAACTATTTTTAGATTATGTTTTAGGTCATAAAAAGTTAACTCTTTGAATACACTCTTAAAAATACCTTCAAGTCTCTTGGCTCTCATGATGCCCTTAAAAGGAAAAGTAAATCCTAAAATAGAAAATTTACCAATTTTCTTTCCAAATCCATTAGCAATATTTTCGATTTTCTCTATGCTAAAACCTAATGCCCAAAGAGTAGCAATAACCGCCCCCATACTTGAACCAGAAACAATATCAATATCTATATTATTTTTTTCTAAAATCTTTAAAACACCAATATGAGAAAACCCATAAGCGGCACCGCTACCTAAGGCTATCCCCAAAGTAACTTCACCAATTTCCCTAGAAATCCTTCTTAAAGCTTTAGGATAACTTTCCTGATTAGCAGCAGGTAAAGTAGCATAAACAGAATGATTAATTAATCTTCTCTTTTTTTCAAAAGTTAATTTTTCTTTATCAAAACTTTCAGTAAAAATTACTTTGATCTTTTCCTGATTTAAGGGATTATGAATTTTTAATTTTCTTATCAAAGATGCTGCTCTTATTAATTCTTCTTTTTTAGGAAAAAGAATATAATGAACCTGATGAGCTGGTGTAATGAAATCATCAAAATGCCCTTCTAAAAATTGATGAGGAATTTCATAAAGGATAAAATGATAATTCTCAGAAAGAAAATTTAGCAAAGTAAGAAAATTGTCACTAGCATCAGCTCTTATATATAAATAATCAATATCACTAGTTATAATATGACTGGTCAAAACATCTTCATTAAAATCCTTTAAAGGTAGAATTTCGCTCTTTGAAGGTGGGAGTGAAACCTCAGGAATAAATCGCACTTGTTTCTCACCAAAAGGAATAATTTGAATACAGATAACATCTTTTTGAGTTTGCTCCTTTATTTTTACCCCTAAATCAAACATATAGCGAGTTTTTCCAGATAAAACACTACCCATAATACCAATCTTCTTAGATTGAAATATCTTTTTTGGTTTAGACCTGACCTTAACTCGTTGAGAAAGAATACGTGAAAAATCCAAAGCAAGATAAGGATTATTTTTTAAGAATTTCTTGAAATTATTGTCTTCTATCTGCAAAACAAGAGAAGTTTCAATTGATTTTACAGTTACCGAATGAGGATCATTAGTAAGAAGAGAAATTATTCCAAAACAAGTACCACGCTTAAGAATCTCTATTCGACAATCCTTTGCTCCAGCCTTAGCTGATGCAACAACTCTTCCTTTAATAAGAAAATAAAAATATCCCGGAAGATCTTTTTCTTTATAAATTACCTCTCCATTTTTATATTCTTTAACTTCAGAAATATTAATTAATTGCTTTATTTGCCTTGAGCTTAAACCATTAAAAGGCGGGCTATTACTAATTATTAAACTTATCTCTTTTCTATCCATAATAATTAAATTTCTATCTTTCTATTTTTACATATTTTACCATAAGTATATGCAAAAGGTTTTAATTTCCTCTCAAAGGTAGAGTAATCAATTTCAGTTAATCCAAAACGAGGGCCAAAGCCCTTATCCCACTCAAAATTATCCATTAATGACCACCACATATAACCTCTTATATCTACCCCATCTTTGATAGCTCGTGCTAAATTCTTAAGATGATTAATTAAAAAATCTTCATAAAATGAATCTTGACTTTCAGCAGTTCCATTCTCAGTAATTATTATCGGTAAATTATATCGTTTTAATCTCTTAAGAAGTTTATAAAATCCTTGAGAATAAACATTCCAACCAAGATAATTCTGTCTTTGCCCTTTAGGTTTATAGTCAGACTCTTGGCCTACTAACCCTTTAAATTTAGAGAATTCACGACAATAATAATTTAAACCAATAAAATCTAAAGCTTTTTTCTTTGTCAAATAGTTAAGAATTCGAAAATTAAAAAGATAACTACGTAAGCCAGCAGTTAAGGAATTTAAAATAAAGTTAGGCCCAGGACTAGGAGAAAAAATTCTTAAGCTTTTAGCCATTGATATTTGAGGTTGGATATTATTATCTCGATATATACTTTTTATTTCTTGATAACCGGTAATATGGGCATCTAAAATATTCTTTAAAACTTTATTGGCTTGGGATAAAGATTTTACCCCTGGAGGCCAAATTCCACAAATAAAGCTATTGTAAATATATACTAAAGGCTCATTAAAAATAATCCACAAATCTACTTTTCCTTTTAAAGCTTCAACTGTTTTTCGCAAAAACCTTAAAAAATAATCAATATTACTAGACTTAGCCCAGCCACCTTGCTTGGCAAACCAAATTGGATTAGTAAAATGATGCAGGGTAACTATTGGTTTTAAATTGTATCTTATTAAAGAATCAATCACTTCTTTATAGTGGTTGATCTCTTGTTGAGAAAAAGTAGCAGCATCAGGCTGAATCCTTGCCCATTCTAAAGATATTCTTAAGCTATTTAAATTAAGACTACTGGCTAGTTTGAAATCTTGATCAAATAATTCGTAATGCTTGCAAGCAGAAGCAGAATTTGTTAAACCCTTTTCTTTTTCCCAAAGACACCAATCAGAATTCGAGTTATCTCCTTCACATTGATAGCTTGAAAGAGCAGCACCCCATAAAAAATGAGAAGGAAATTGTATCTCCATTTAAATAAATAATCGAAATAACTATCTCGGTTCTTAACCCCTTCTGCAACAATTAATTATAACTAAATAGCACAGCTATCTTTAGTAGAAAGCATCTCTAAAGCTTTATTATTATCGTTGGCAGAAAAAATAATAATTGCATATTTACCGGGCTCATAGGTTGTTCCATACATATAATCTAAATTAAGACCATTGCCTTTTAATTTAGAAGTAAGAAGCTGTAACTGTCCTGTTTCATCTGGCAACTCTACAATTATAATCTCTCTTTCTTCTACTGAACCTCTTTTTAATAAAAGTTCTTTTATCTTAATATTATCAGAAGTCACGAATCTAAAGACTGCTTTATCATTAACAGCCCAAGCAGATATTGCTCGAATATTAACTCCAACATCTTTGAATATTCTAGATATCTCTTCTAGCTCACCTATTTTATTCTCTCCCGTGAAAAGAATCTCTGTGCCTTTTGTTGCCTTCATCTTTTGTCTCCTATTTTAATAAATCATATATTCCTTAATAAACTAGCAAATTCTACCATTTAGATTTTACCCTGTCAATGCCTGTTGATTTATCATTGATAAATTCCAACAGATAAATAAAAATATGACAACGATCATTGATCAATACAATATACCAAATCAATATAATAACATCGTAGGAGCCGGCCTTGCGTCGACTCGATATAATATAAAATTAGACGAATTTATTATTATGCCCAATCACATCCACGGAATAATTAACACCGTTGCAGGGGCCGGGCCTGCCCGGCCCTTTAATAAAAATACGAAAAATAATAATCTATCCGTAATAATCGGTTCATATAAATCAACAGTCACAAAACAAATCAATAGATTAAATAATAATTCATTCAAATGGCAACGATCGTTTCACGACGAAATTATCCGTACCAGTAATCGTTCTCTCTATAATGCCCGCAAATATATCATAAATAATCCCACAAATTGGGAAATGGACGAAAATAATATTAAAAATTATTTTGTAAAGGGCCAGGCAGGTCTGGCCCCTGCAGCGACGGTTTAATAAAATATAATTGGATAAAATAAATAAAATCATAACAAATAACGGGGTCAGGCACTGAAACTACTGCACTCTCCTCTTTTCCACCTCTTCTCAAGCAAAATTTGACCTGGTCTAGACTTGTGATAAAATAGATGCCATGAAAAGCTATAAATTAAAACCTCTTGATCAAAGTTCAATCGTTGACTACAAAGAGAATTTAAATCCTCAACAACTAAAAGTTGTTACTGAAGGCTCCGGGCCATCTCTAGTTTTAGCTGGAGCTGGAAGCGGAAAAACAAGAGTATTGGTTTACCGTCTAGCCTATCTTCTTGAAAAAGGAATTCCAGCTCAAAATATTCTCTTAGTAACCTTCACTAATAAAGCATCTACGGAAATGATTAATCGGGCTGAGGTTCTTCTTAAGTCTTCTCTTAAGACTCTTTGGGCCGGAACTTTTCATCATATTGGAAATGTTATGCTCAGAAAAGAAGCTGAATCGATAGGTTACTCCCCTAACTTCACTATTGCTGATACTGAAGATGCCAAAGGCTTAATTGAGGACTGTTTTGAAGATTTAGATATATACAAACGTGAAAAAATGTTCCCTAAAAAAGGCTTAATCTACAATATCTATTCCATAGCTGCTAATTCTGGTAAAGATATATCTACAATTATAAGCGAAAAATATTCCCATATTGAAGAATATACTCGGCAAATACAAGAAATTATTGCCTGCTACAAAGATAAAAAAAAGAAAGCTAATATTATGGATTTTACAGATTTACTGACCAACTGGTTAAAAGTATTACAAAATAAGGATATTTGTGAAAAATATGCTAAAAATTTCCAATATATACTTGTTGATGAATATCAAGATACCAATAAGCTCCAATTTGAAATTCTAAAATTGCTATCTTCACATCATAATAATATTCTCGCAGTCGGTGATGACGCCCAATCAATATATTCTTTTAGAGCCGCTGATATAAATAATATCTTAGATTTTCCAAAAATATTTAAAGACACAAAAATATTTAAACTTCAAATAAACTACCGCTCTCCTCCACCAATACTCTCTCTGGCTAATGAAATTATAAAGAATAATATTAATCAATTCCCTAAAAATCTCGAAGCCATAAAAACCGGTGGTGAGATTCCTTTTGTGGTAAAGACAAAAGATGTATACCAACAAGCCAAATTCATTGGTCAAAGAATATTAGAACTAAATAATCAAGGTATACCATTACGAGAAATTTCAATCCTCTTTCGTTCACGTTATCAGGCTTTAGAAATAGAGATGGAACTTCTAAAAAGAAATATTCCTTATGTCATCCGCGGCGGATTACGCTTCTTTGAACAAGCACACATAAAAGATGTCTTAGGCTATTTAAGAATAACTGTTAATCCCCAAGATGAGCTTTCTTTTAAACGAACTCTTTGCCTACAAAAAGGAATTGGCAGAAGATACGCACATAAAATATGGAATGATATGATCAATGAAAATAAAAGTATCCCAACTATTAGAGAAGGATTATCAAAAAAAATCCTTGCCGGCTTTGAAGAATTTATTTCTACTTTTCAAGCTTTAGAAAAAATAAAAAATCCCGAAGAAGCTTTAAGAAAAGTAATAGAAAATTATAAAAATTACTGTTATTTATCTTTTGATAATGCTGATGAAAGAATTCTTGATTTAGAAGAATTGGCTAAACTAGCCTCTACTCACTCAACAATAAAAGAATTCTTGCTTGATTTTAGCTCTTTTGAAGAGTTTAAAGGTGAATCCCTGCTTAAGACCTCTGCAAAGGGTGAAACTTTAGTTCTTTCTACTATCCACCAAGCAAAAGGATTAGAATGGGATGTAGTCTTCCTCATTGGATTTTGTGAATACAGTTTTCCTCACCCTAAAGCCCAAATTAGTGCAGCTGCCATAGAAGAAGAAAGAAGATTATTTTATGTAGCTACTACTCGTACTAAATCTATATTACATATAACTTATCCTCAAACAAAATATACTTTCAAAAATGGTCTAGTTATTGCTCGACCCTCAATGTTTCTTTATGAGTTACCACCTCATGTATATGAAGAAATGATATTAGAAGAACAAGGAATAGGTATTTATGGATAAAAAGATAAAAAAACTAATACTTGCTTTAAAAGAAAAAAAACTAACTTTAGCTTTAGCAGAATCTTGCAGTGGCGGTTATGCTTCTTATCTCTTAACCAAAATTTCTGGAGCATCAAAAGTTTTTAAGGGAGCAGTAGTTGTTTATTCTCTAGATACAAAAACTAAACTTTTTAATATACCCTCTACTCTTCTAAAAAAAACTCAAGGAGTATCAAAAGAAGTAGCTTTAAAATTAGCCATTGGAACAAGAAAAAAATTTAATTCTGATATTGGTGCTTCCATAGTAGGATTTGCCGGACCAAAAGCAAAAACAAAGGCAGAATTAGGAACTACTTTTATAGCTTTAGTCAGCAAGAATAAGCAAAAAATAAAAAAAATAATTATTAAAGGAACTAGGGATAAGGTAAGAAAAAAAGTAAGCGCTGATCTAATAGATTTGCTTTATCAAGCATATGCTTAAAATTAAATTTTGAACTTCTTAAACCATAATTCTTTATCAAAGTAATCTTACTAAGAAAGGCCCTACTCACGGAAAGATTCTCAAAAGTAATATGACTACTTGAATAATGAAACTAGCATAAGCCCCTGCTACTAAATCATCACCAACTATTCCTACAGCTCCATGAATCTTTTCGATTTTATTCGCTGGTGGAATCTTAATCATATCTAACATTCGAAAAAGAAAGAAAGTAGGGATTATATACTTTACTTCTTTAGGCACATAAAGAAGGGTAATTAACATGCCTGAAAAATCATCAATAACTATTTTTTTACAATCTTTTATTTTATATATTTTCTCAGCTCTTGATGAGGTTGGAAAAGAAATAATTATAGAAAAAATAGTAAAAATTAAGAAATGATTTGGATTTCCAATAAAAATAAAAGCTATGAGTGCCACTAAGCAACCAGCTGTCCCTGGCATAAAAGGAGAAAGTCCAACTCCAAAAACTGTAGCTAACTGTAGACTAATATTATCAATTAATGATTTTTTCTTCATTTTATCTGTGTAATCTCTTTCCAATCTGTGTAATCTCTTTTAGAATGTTCTTATAGCTTTACGATTTACCCAAAAATAATACACACCTGAGAAAACAGTGATAGCCACAATATACCCCATCAGCAAGGGAATAAGCTTTTTATAAAGAAAAGGAACGATTACACTTTCAGGAATAGTTTTTGATAGTATAACAGCAAAGAAAATAATAAATATTCCAACAACTTGAGAAACGGTTTTATGTTTACCAATTTTTTTTGCTTCTAAGACAATTCCTTTACTTAAACCATATAATCTTAAACCAGTAATAGTAAATTCTCTAAACATTATTGATATTACTATCCAAGAATTAATAATACCTAATCCTAGAAAAGCACAAAATACTCCAATAATAAGCACTTTATCAGCAATCGGATCTAAGATTTTACCTAAATCTGATATTAGATTTTTTTTACGGGCTATATATCCATCAAAAAAATCAGTTATAGAGGCAAGTCCAAAAATAATAAGAGCAATTACAAGCGAAGACAAGCTATCATGTAGTATAAAACCTATACATACAAAGGCGAGAATAATTCGTAAAATTGTAAGTTTATTAGGAAGATTCATTTTAAATTATACGCCAACAAGATCATAGCCAAGACAATCAATTATTTTTGCCTTATAAAAATTACCTATTTTTAATCCCTTTTTCTCTAAAAACACTAATCCATCAACATCAAGTGCATCATATTGACTTCTACCTACAAATACACCAGAATCTTTATCCTCAATAAGAACATCTAACTTTTTATTAAGAAATTTCTTATTTACCTCGCTTGCTATTTCTTGCTGCTGCTCCATCACTTCTTTAAAACGCCTTTTCTTGGTACTGTGATGTACTTGTGGCTGTAGTTTATAAGCTTGAGTACCTTTCTCTTGCGAATACGTAAATGCTCCTAGACGATCAATTTTAATCTCTTTTAGAAAATTCAACAACTCTTTAAATTCTTTTTCAGTTTCAGTAGGAAAACCAACAATAACTGAACTACGTATAACACAATTAGGAATTCTTTTTCTAATTTTTTTGATAAGATCAATTATTTTCTTCTTAGAAGTTCCTCGATTCATTAACTTTAAAATTCTATCATTGATATGCTGAATAGGCAAATCAATATATTTACAAATTCTCTTATCTTTAGCTATTATATCTATTAATGAATCATTAAAATGTTTAGGATGAGTATAAATTAATCTTATCCATTTTATTTCTTTGGTTGCCTTTAAAATCTCTTTTAATAGGCTGGCTAGATCATCTTTAGTTTTAAGATCCTTGCCCCAACTAGTAATATCTTGACCAATAATATTTAGTTCTCGCACTCCTCTTCTTTCTAAATCTTTAACTTCCTTTAGAACTTCATTTTTAAACTTACTTTTTAAAGGTCCTTTTATTAAAGGGATAGCACAAAAACTACACCTGTTTAAGCAACCTTCACATATTTTTAAAAATCCTATTTCTGGTAAAGAAAATAAATTATCCCTTTTAACACAATCCTGCCTAAATTCTACTACTGATTGCCAAAAATCTACTGAAGGATATGCTTTCTCTAGCCTTTCTTGATATCTTTTTACTAAACATCCAATGACCATTAATTTCTTTACTCTACCTTTTTTCTTCAAATCTAAAGCAACGGATATTATTTTTACAGACTCTTCCTTGGCCTTATCAATAAAACCACAAGTGTTTATAATAAGTAGATCTATTGGTTTAATTTTAGTTTTTTTATCTATTGATAAAGATGACAAAGGCAAAAACTTATAACCCTGCTTAGAAAATCCAAAAGCAATAATCTCTGAGTCATAGGAATTACGAAAACAGCCTAAAGAAATGATAGAGAATGTTTTCCCCATATTATTTATCTATCACTATCCCTGAAGGTGTTATTTTTAGGCTTTTTATTGGCTTACGTAATGAAGTTAAGGTAGGAATATCTTTTCCATTCACTTCTAAAGCAATCGCTGAACCATCACGAATTTTCATTTCTATTTCTTTATCACCACGCCAAGTCTCTATAGCTCCTTCAGCAAGTTGTCCATCAAAAAGAAGTTTTCCATCAACCATAACTTTTAAAAAACAATTCTTCTTGGCAGTTAAAGTCGCAACTAACTCTTCTCCCTCTAAAGAAACTGGTGCCACTTGAGATTCTTCTTTTTGCTCTTGCCTTTGAACACTCTTAGACCCAGTAAATAACTTTCCAATTTTTCTAATTATAAAACTACTTACAGTAAATAATAACCAAAGAAGGAAAGCCACAAATAATATAACAATAATTTTATTTTTAATTGCAAAAAATATTTTCTTTATTATAGCTTTTACACGATTTAGAAAAATACTGTTGTTAATCCTCCTTGTTTTATTATCTTTTGCCTTTAAAGAAGAATCAGTTGAATCAACTGCCTCTGTTGCTGAAATCATATCTACTTTTAAAAAAGCAGCATAAATTTTAATGAAACCCTTAACATAAACAGGATTCTCGTTAATTAAATTACCTTCTTCAATATCTCTTATCATTGAGGGATGTAATTTCGTTCTCTCAACAACATATTCAATGCTATAACCTAAATCTCTTCTTTTTTGCTTTAATTTCTCACATAATTCTTTAATCATACCCACCCCTTTTCGCTCATATAAATCTCAGGATCAACTAAAATTTCTCTTGCCTTAGAACCACAAAACGGACCAACAACATTAGCTTGCTCCATTAAGTCTAGAAGTCTAGCCGCTCGAGTATATCCTACTCGCATTCTTCTTTGTAATAATGATGCTGAGGCCTGACGAGCTTGCAAAACAACCTTTATAGCATCCTCAATAAGCTCATCACTTTCTATATTCATTTCTCTCTTTTTTTGACTTTCAGCAATACCTTGCTCATAAATTGGACTGCCCTGTTCTCTAATAAAATTAGTAAGCACCATAATATCTTCATCGTCAACAAAAGCACCTTGGGAACGAATTAATTTTACTGCTCCAGGTTTTAAAAATAACAGGTCACCTTTGCCAATAAGCTTATCAGCCCCCATCATATCTAAAACTGTTCTTGAATCAACTTTTGATGCCACTTTAAACGATATCCTGGCCGGAAAATTAGCTTTGATTACACCAGTAATAACATCTACTGATGGCCGTTGGGTAGCAAGTATAAGATGAATCCCTACAGCCCGAGAAAGTTGAGCTAAACGTTGTATTGTGGTTTCAATACTTTCTCTAGCCACTATCATCAGGTCAGCTAATTCATCAATAACAATAACTATATAAGGCATCTTGCTTTTGTCTTTAATCTTCTTATTGTAACCATCTATATTTCTACAGCTTTCACCAGCTAATGCTTTATATCTGCGTTCCATCTCTTCTGTAGCCCAATTTAGGGCAACACAAGCTTTTTTGGCTTCAGAAATAATTGGATGAATAAGATGAGGTATGTTAGCAAAAGCAGCAAGCTCTACCATCTTAGGATCAACCATAATAAACTTAACTTCATCAGGCTTTGCTTTAAAAAGCATTGAAATAATTAAAGAATTAACACAAACAGTCTTACCAGCTCCAGTAGCACCAGCAATCAAAAGATGAGGCATATCATTTAAGTCAGCAACAACTGGATTACCCGATACATCCTTACCAATACCTAAAGTAAGCTTAGATTTTTCATTAATAAATGTTTTTTCTTCTAAAACTTCACGTAAATAAACAAGATGTTTAACTAAATTAGGAATTTCTATTCCTACTGTGCCTCTTCCTGGAATAGGAGCAACTACTCTAACTTGAGAAGATTTCATCGCTAAAGCAATATCATCAGCTAAAGCAGAAATCTTATTTATCTTAACTCCAGCATGAGGCTGAAGCTCATACATCGTAACTACCGGTCCCTTTTGCACACTAACAACTTTTGCCTCTACGCCAAAATTTAAGAGAGTAGTTTCTAAATTCTTTATATTAGCTTCAATATCTTCCTTGGCTTCCTTTTGATCTTGAAAGGGAGGAACTTTTAAAAGATCAAGACTAGGCAATTTATAAGTAAGAGGGTCAAAACTCTTACCTTGGTTTTCCTCTAATTCTACTAATGTTTCTTTATTAATTGATTTAGAAAAATTCTTTAAAACTGGTTTAGAGCCACCCCCACTAAAAGAAGGAACTCCAGCTTTTGAATTCAAATTGCTCTTAGGTGTATAAACTTTTATCTCAGGTTTAATTTTTGAAGGTTTGCTTTTTAAAGCATTTTTAATAATTTCTTTAGGTTTTGTTCTCATACTTTTAGGAAAAGCTTCTTCTTGATTCTTTAAGTGCTTAAAAGAATCTATAAGCTTAACCAATAAACTTTTAATTCCTTTTAAAATATCAATAAAGAAAAAACCAAAGAAAAGAATAGCATTAATTGCTACTAATAAAAAAATAGTAATAAAGGAACCATAGGCTCCTAAATATTTATTAAAAAATCCTGCTAAGAAAAAGCCAACTATCCCTCCAGATCTAAATATTTCACTATTACCATTAAAAAATAATCCAATAAAAGAGGAAAGAAAAATAATAAAAAAAGTAAAAGCTAAAATATTGATAACTTTACTCTTTCCCAACCCTGAAAAACGTATAACACCTAATTTATCTAAACTTAAAAAGAAAAGAGCAAAGGGGAAAAAATAGGCAGCATAACCAAAAATAAATAAGAAAAAGAAAGCTAGATAGGCACCACCAACACCAATAAGGTTTGAAATAGATGTTGAAACTGGGGAACTAAGAAAAGCTATATCCTTAGGGGTATATGAAACTAAACTTAAAAGTATTAGTAGTGAAACAAGAAATAGAACAGTGCTCTTCAGAAAGGAAGAGAGATTCCTCATTATTTTGCTTGCTTTAGGCTAAGCCTGATTTTTCCTTGGGGATCGACTCCGATAACTTTTGCATTTACGATGTCTCCAACTTTTAAAAATTCATCAACATCTTTTACAAAGCCATCTGAAAGTTCAGAGACATGTATTAAACCACTTTTTCCTGGTGCAATTTCACAGAATGCACCAAAAGCAACTATTTTTTCAACTTTAGCTTCATAGATCTCTCCAATTTCTATATCTTTAATTAAATTGGTAATCTGTTTAACTGCTCTTTCTAAATCTTCAGTCGTATCAGCTGACACTGAAACAATATTTGTCTCATCATCAATATCTACGTTAACCTTATTCTCTCTTTGGATTCTCTTTATTATCTTGCCACCAGGTCCAATAATAGCCCCAATTTTATCAGGGTTTATCTCAAATGATTTAATCTTTGGCGCATACTCTGAAAGTTCTTCCCGTGGCAAGTCTATAGCTTCTTTCATCTTTCCTAAAATAAACAAACGAGCAATTTTTGCTTTAGCAAGAGTGTCTTTGATTATCTCAAATGTTAACCCATCTATCTTTGTATCCAATTGGATAGCAGTAATACCATTTTTAGTTCCAGCAACTTTAAAATCCATATCACCATAATGATCTTCAGCCCCAGCAATATCAGTAAGAACTTTATAATCTTTATCACCAGTGACTAAACCAATAGCGATTCCTGCTACTGCATTTTTTATTGGAATTCCAGCATCCATTAAAGATAAGGATCCTGCACATACTGTAGCCATAGAAGAAGACCCATTTGATTCTAGTATTTCAGAAACTAATCTAATAGTATAAGGGAAATCATCTTTTGAAGGTACCATTGGAGTAAGTGCCTTCTCAGCCAATGCTCCGTGACCAATATCTCTTCGAGAAGGTCCTCTCATAAATTTTACTTCACCAACACTAAAAGGAGGAAAATTATAATGCAGCATGAAGTGTTTCGTAGATTCACCTTCTAATGCTTCAATAAATTGCTCATCTGAACTTGTTCCTAAAGTAGTAACTGCTAAAGCTTGTGTTTGACCTCGAGTAAAAGTAGCAGAACCATGAGTACGAGGCAAAGCCTTAACTACACATCCAATATCTCTTATCTCATCTATACCTCTACCATCAGGCCGCTTGCCTTCTTCTAAAATCTTTTTTCTTAAAGTTTCTTCTTGTAAATCATGTAATGCAGCTGATATGTTACTTTCAGTAATTCCTGCTTCCTCATCTACTAATCCGTCATTTAACGAACAAAGTAATCCTTTTAAAAATACACTTTTTTCTTCTTTATCCTTTATATCATAAGCTTCTTGGAGCTTTGATCCAACTTTTCCTCGGACTACTTCTATTAATTCTTTGCTTACAACAGATAAAGGCACTTCTTTTTTATCCTTTCCTACTTTTTCCTTTAATTCATGTTGTAATTTAATAATTTCTTTTATAAAAGGATGAGCAAACTTTATTGCTTCAAAAGTTTCCTCTTCAGTTACTTCGTTAAGTCCACCTTCAAGCATTATTATCTTAGTATCTGTGCCAACTACTATTAAATCTAGAAATGAATTTTTTCTCTCTTGATAAGTAGGATTGATTGCTAGTTCACCATCAACTTTAGAAACTCTTACTGCTCCTACAGGATTAGTAAAAGGAATGTCTGAGATAAGAAGAGCACAACTAGAAGCATTAACAGCTAGAATATCAGGATCATTTTCGCCATCGCTAGATAGAACCATATTAACAATCTGAACTTCATTGGTCATTCCTTTAGGGAATAATGGCCTTAACGGCCGATCGATAAGACGAGCGGTAAGTATTTCTTTATCCCTAGGTCTTCCTTCTTTTTTGAAGAACCCACCAGGAATTTTACCCATAGCATAAGTTTTCTCTTGATACTCTACCATTAAAGGGAAAAACCCTTTACCGGGAGATGGCTCTTTAGACATACAAGCAGTAGCTAAAACAACTGTATCACCATAAGTAATGCTAACACTGCCATTGGCTTGTTTAGCCCAATTACCAGTTGATAAACCAAGAGAATTTTTTCCTAAATTAGATATAGATAATGAAATAGCCATTATATTAAATCTTAAGTTCCTTTACAACTTCTCCATAACCTGGAAGATCTGTACCTTTAAGGTAAGTAAGCAGGCGACGACGTCTTCCTACAAGGATTAAAAGACCCCGACGAGAATGAAAATCTTTTTTGTGGCTTTTTAGATGATCAGTAAGATAAATTATCCTTTCACTAAGCAGAGCAATTTGCACTGCAGCTGAACCGGTATCTTCCACATGCCCCTTAAACTTATCAATTATTTTCTTCTTTTTAGTTTTATTTATCATAACGCACCATACATAATACCTTTTTAGTATCTATCTGTCAACCCCATAAATAATAGCTTTTATCTAGAAATAAGGCAAGAATTCATCGATAAATGCTTCCTTTTAGGAAGAAAGTATTGTATCAGAACTGCCTAAAAAGGTCAATAGTTGTTTTTAGAATCTTTCTCAAATTCTTTAACTATTTTTGTTACTTCAAACTCTGTTTTCTCTATCCTTTCTCGACAAAGCTTAATTAGCTCTACAGCTTTCTTTACTTTAATAGCCATATCATCAACATCAACCCTTTCTGACTCAAGCTCAGAAAGTATTGCTTCTAACTCTTCTACAGCTTCACTATATTTTATTATTTTTTTACTCACTATTCCCCCTTATTTTCTACCTCACCCTTCATCCTTTATCCTTTATCCTTTATCCTTTATCCTTCTTACTTTTTACTTTATCCTTTATCCTTTATCCTTTATCCTTCTTACTTTTTACTTTATCCTTTATCCTTTATCCTTTATCCTTTATCCTTCTTACTTTTTACTTTATCCTTTATCCTTTATCCTTTATCCTTTTCACCTCAGACACTACACTCCCTTTATAAAAAATTGTCTTAATCAAATCATTCTCTCTTAAATCATCAATAGACTTTACTGATCTTCCTTCTTTTAAAGTTATTGAATACCCTCGCTTTAAAGCACTTTCGGGATTAAGAATTTTTGTCTTTTGATCTAAATATCTTATTTGCTCGCGAGAATTATTAAATATCTTATTTAAAGATGTATTCAAATTATCCAAACTCCGTTTGATAAACTCTTTATTCTTAGTTACAACAATTTTTAAAGCACTTTCAATATTATGCTTCTTATCTCGCAAAACATCTTGATGAACCCTAAAATATTTTAATGATAATGACTCAGCCTTAACAGCTAAATCCTTTAATTGATTTTTTTTATCCAACAAAAGACTTTCACTTGTTTTAACTATCTCTTTTTCTAAAAACTCTAAATTTTCTGCAACCTCTCTTATTTTCTCAACTAAAAACCCAGCTGCTTTTGTAGGAGTTATGCAAAATGTATGAGAAACCATATCAGCAATAGTAGTATTTATTTGATGACCTATAGCAGAAATAACTGGAATACTTGAATTAGCAATATTTTCAGCGATTTTTTTATTATCAAAATAAGCTAAGTCTGCTGTTGAACCTCCACCTCGAGTAATAACAATAACATCTAATTTCTCTGTAGATAATTTATTAAAGAAATGTAACGCTTTAACCACATCTCCTTCTACAGCTTTACCTTGCATATGACAATTTTTAGTCAAAACTTTAAAACTATATTCACCACTCTTAAGCTCATTAACAAAATCATGATAAGCAGCTGAATCATAAGCAGTTATCAAGCCAATTCGCAAAGGAAGTAGCGGCAAAGTTAATAGTTTATTCTTTTCTAGTAGGCCTCTTGATCTCAAATCTTCTATAATCTTAAGTCGATTCTGAGCAACCTTACCTAATGTATATACTGTATCGATATCAACCACCACCAAACTATATTGTCCTGTAGGCGGATGCAAGCTTACTTCACATAAGAGCTTTACCTCAATATCATTCTTTAATTTAAAACCACCTTCTACTTCTTTAATCCGTTTCTCAATCAGCGGTTTCCTACCAGCAAATAAAGCCATCTTAACCTTAGCAACAATATTTTCTCCTTCTGCCTCCTTTTGCACTAATTCAAAGTAAGTGTGTCTTCCTCCGCGGTCTGGTCGTAAACCCTGAATTTCACCACAAACCCAGACACTTTGAGGAAATGCTATTTGAATTAATTCACGAACTGTAGCATTCAACTCTAAAACTGTAAAGACTCTCTCATTGCTCATTATTTATGTCTCCGCGTATCTTCCTTATTATTTATTATTCTACCTCCTTAACCCAGTGAAAATGAAAATATGATTATATCATTCAATGCCGACAATTGACAATAGAAAATAATGCTTTACAAGCATACTATATCAACCACTATTAATACTATATGAATTACTTAAAAAATTTTTGCTTAAATTACTTCATCCTATTCGGGCAAATCAAAGGGCCTTTGAAATTAGATAAAAATCTATTCCATAAATTCCTTGCTACTGGAGTTGACCCTTTGCCCAATTTTGAGGGGCCTAAACATTTAAAATCCGGCCGGGGAAAAGATCATCCTAAATACGGACGGTGGGTTCAAGCATTTGCCGGCTATTATAAACCAGATATTATTGTTGAAGTCGGAACATATGCCGGTGGAACTGCTGTCGGATGGGCTCGGGCTTTAAAAACTAACAAGAAGGGAGAATTGATTTGTGTTGACAATGACAGTTACACTTCAGGAATATACCCTGAAATAACCAAAAAGAATATTTTGAATGTCGGGTTGGAAGACGAAAAATTTACTTTAAAAAGCGACGACTCAAAAATAATAATACCATCATTAGCTAAAGAGCTAAAAGGCAAAGTAGACATTTACTTGGTAGACGGTGACCATAGCTATGAAGGTGCCTTAGCTGATATAGAAAACGGCCTTCCTATGCTAAAACCAAACGGATTTCTTTTGGTACATGATTTGGACAAAAACCGGAAGATGCTTGAAGCAACAGAAGAACACCCATATCCTGTATACGAAGCTTTCACCAAAATCATAGATGATACTGGGTTTGACTGGTGTATTTTAAAATTCATACGCAAACATCTGGGAATAATCAAAGTTCGCCCTTCCTCTATTAATCCAAAAAACCTCTAACTGAGCTAAACACCTCATTAACTGTTATACTCTTAAGGCACTTCATCTGATGTAAACACTCTGGTAATCTAAATTTTTTACAACAAAGACGACAAGGTAAATCTTTTTTAATTGGAAAAAATGGCATTATGAGCAATAAATAATCATCTGTTCGTAATTAACTGGCGTACAGTTGGTAAGAGGAAAGAGAATCCCTTTTAGCATATCTTACAATCGCTACCCTTACAAGGAGAACAGCTTAAGTGGTAATTGATAACAGTGTTCCTATCGCCAAGGGGACCGAATTTCGTTGGTTGGATAGAACCATATATAACGATAGCTTATCTTCCAACTGCAGTCGCTAAGTGAATGCCTCCACATTCATTGCCTATCACAAAAAGGCATCTTTTCATCAATGCTACAGAATAAAGTAAATCATCTGAAAAAATACTATCATCTAATATTGGAACCAATGGAGAACTTTTCATAAGGTTAACAATATCAGTCAAGATGTCTTCCTCATCTTCCCCTTTGAAAAGAACGATTCCATATCCATATTTTTTACTGATATAATCCCCCACCGAGGCGAAATCCTCCTTCTGCCAACATTTCTTCCTATTCCCGGCCCCTGGTACAATTCCAACCAGCTTTTTATCAGTTTCCCCTTTGCTTTTCAAGTAATTACCCACCACATCTAAATATTTACTGTGAATATTTAATTCTGGTTTGTATGAATAATCCTCTATTCCTAAAATCCTTAATAGCAATATCAACTGGGCCGCAATATTAACGAAACGGCGATTGGGTTTAGAAAATTTCTAATCTGAAAAAAAACATCTGGAGCTGTAACCTAAATTATATTTGGGCTTAAAAAGGTAGACGCAACTAAGGATGGAATGAAACGCCGTTGTGTATCTATCAAGAGGCCAAATTTTCTATCTCTATAGAGCTGTGATATACGATGGTAGTCCACGACTGTTCTTATCCCATACCTTGGAAAACACGGAAAGTGTCCTTCAAGACCCGGAATGGCCTCAAGCAAGGATTTCAAATTCGAATGAACTTTCCCCAAAAACCATATCTTTGCTTCAGGAAACGCCTTCTTTAAAGTCCTTAAGAATAGGCTAATAAAAACCAAATCTCCCAGATGTAGAATAGCGCTGTAAACAAGTATGTTTTTAATCTCACCTCTGATATTTAAATAGGTTTTTCTTTTATAGAAACTGACATAAACAGAATTATCTGTAACCACGGATCTTATAAAATTCCATAATTTTAATTTCTTTTGCAAGTTCTAATTCTAAATTTGAATTCTTAATGTAAGTGCTTTTCTACTGCTTTTAAAACATCTTCCGAAATAATTGAAATTAGACATTTGAAATTATATAAGATGCATCTTACTTTTTCTTTAACAACCTTTCTGAAGCCTGTACTACTTCATCCACCCTCACCGCTTTAAGACACTCAAAATCTCTTTCACATTTATCCGCTTTACAGACTCTACAACCTATATCTTTCTGAAGAATTATACAATTACCCTGAGTAGGACCCCACCTCTTCGGGCCTAAACTACCCTCAGTCCTTCCAAAGATTATCACCATTGGTGTACCTACCGCTGTAGCTATATGCATAGGGCCAGAGTCATTGGAGATAAGCAAATTACTTCGTTTGAGCAAGGCAGAAAGCTGTTTGAGATTAAACTTGCCAGTTATATCTATTGCATCATTTTTCATTAAACTCATCATCCCAAAGGAAGTATTAGCCTCATTGTTGGCGCCGATGACTATAATTTTGCACTTTCTCTTAGACAATTCGTCAGAAACCTCAGCAAATCTATCTACCGGCCATTTTTTAGGAAGAGCAGTTGAGCCAGGATGAACTATAACCACGGCAGCATCTTGCTTAATACCTTTTTTTTTAAAAAATGAACTAATATAATCTTCATCCTTCTTTTCTACATTTAAAACCAACTTTTTGCTAGCCTTAGAAATATCTATCCCTAAGGCCCTTACAAAATCTAAATTGTACTCTATCTCATGCTTTTCAGGCAGGTGTCTTCTATGTGCAATCCTTATATTAGCCAAATATCCCCATTTTATATCATAACTAACCCTCATAAGGATGCCGGCAAGGAAAATGATTACATTATTCCTAGTCTTGGGGCTAAGAATAAAAGTAATATCAAATCTCTTTTTTCTAAGCAACCAAATAAATCTTAAAGTATTCTTAAGACCCCTCTCTTTATCATAGATGATTACTTCGTCTAAATCGGGATTCTGTTTAGCTAACTCTTTTGTATACGGGCTTACCATAATGGCGATATGACTGGACGGAAAAACCTCTCTCAATGCCCTGATAGCTGGAGTGCTTAGCAACAGATCCCCTATCCGGTCGGTCCGAACTACCAATATTTTATGGATTTTATCTTTATCTATTGTTTTCATTTAACGAAATACTGTTCGCCGTCATTGCGAACATTTAAGGCGCGGCCTAACTCAAGAATAATTACAGTGGTTGAGATCTGATCTCAACCGACTCCTTGTTCTAGTTCTTCTAAAATCTGATAAGAATTATCGCTAGAACCATAGTCAATAGTAATAATCTCATATATACACCCTAAATCATCCAGGGTAGTAGGTAATATTGACAATATTGACTCTTTAAAAGGATAATTATATTTAACAGCATCTTTTACTATAGTAAATCCACTGACTTTCATTTACTCTGCTAAACCTCTCGTCTTTAATTCATCTTGAGCCTTATCGGTTAAATCATTCGCTTGTTGACTATCCGACCATTCAATTAGCCTCTGCATTCCCTCACGGAATAAGACTTTCGGTTCAAACCCCAACTTTTCTTTAATCTTCGATATATCCGAGTAACAACATCTAATATCGCCAGCTCTGAATTTATTAAGAATTTCCGGCTTTAAATTTTTTCCGCAAACATTAATTATAGTCTCAACGATATCTAAAATAGAATAACTTTTTCCTATTCCTACATTAAAAAAATTATAGTTAGCCTCATCTTTTTCCATTGCTAAAATATTTGCAGAAATTATATCCGCTACATTAATAAAATCTCTTGACTGTTTTCCATCTTCAAAAATCAGCGGTGCTTTATTATTTTTTACTCTAGATAAAAATATTGCTGCAACCCCCGTATAGGGATTATTTAAAGACTGTCTTGGACCATAAACGTTAAAATATCTTAAAGCTACAGTCGGGATCTTGTAAGCAATCCCTATCTCAAGACACATCTCCTCTTGTGAACGTTTAGTAGTTGCATAAATTGAGGTTGGATGTAGGGGTTTATCCTCTGCAGTTGCCTTAGGCTTAACTTCCTTGCCACATCTTGGACACATCATCTCCCACTTTCTTTCTTTAAGCTGCTGTTCACTTCGTAACGATGGATAAACTAGACTGCAATTAGAACAATCATAAGCACCTTCACCATAAATAGACATACTAGATGCAACAATTAACTTCTTCAGTTTATCATTAGAATTTATAATTGCATCTAAAAGTACCGCCGTTCCTTCTGAATTATGGCTTACATATTTTTGAATTTGATACATTGACTGTCCAACCCCTACCTGTGAAGCTTGGTGAAAAACAACATCAATTCCTTTCAAAGATTTTTTTGTTTTTTCTTTATCCCTTATGTCTTCAAAAATATATTCAGCTTCTTGGTTTAAAAAAGAAGGTTTTTTGTTTTGATGAACTTGAGATTCAAGACAATCTAACACCCTCACCTTATGGCCATCCTCAATAAGCCTATCTACTAAATGTGAACCAATAAAACCACACCCACCGGTTACTAAAATTTGCACAACCCTTCCTCCTTATCGTTTAATAAAGCTTTTTTTAATTTTTCTCAATACACTCAACCCATGTATTATCCACTATATTTACTATAATAAAAGACAAAAATCTAATAAATAACTAATATACAAAAAATATAAAATTTAATATTGCGTAAGCAAGCAACTGCTGGACTATTCTCCTCAAACATCATTATTGTCTCTCCTTTGTTTATCTTCCCACAAAGTTTTGGTTTCAGAAAAAGCGCGATTAAAAATGTCTTCTGCTAAACAAAATGGTCTAAATTTTTCAATACCCTTTCAATAGTTCTCAAAACCCTCATCTCTATACCAAATACCATGTTCTAAATTGCGTATTGTGTATCGCGTATTGCGTCTGAATCTTTTAAAAAATTACATAAATTGAGGAGAAGAAAGTCGTAATCACCACCGGTTAAGATAAAATCGACTTTTGAATTTTGAAAAGATTCATTCGGCAAAGCAGTTACGTGATCGCCGAAGAGAACAGTTCGTAGCTCATAGTCCCCGCCTACGCCAAGGCTTCGGCGGGCAGGCGTAGTACATAGCTTTTTTAAATCATTTATGATTTTCCATTCTTGTTTGATTACCGGGGTTTTAGCCTCAATTACAATTAAATCCGGCTTTTCTTTCTTAACAATCTCTAAAAAACTGTCATAAGAAATTTCTTCGGCAATACAATCTAACCACTTTACCTCAAATCCATTATCTTTAAGCAAAGTAGCCGCCTGTGCCGGAACAACTGGATAAATATAGGTTGGTTCTTTAAAATATTGAAATTGCCTATTTTGACCTAAAGTAGGCCAACCCTTTGCAGAGCTTAATGGTGGGAAACAAATAAGT
>Ga0222665_1000517_pt1 | contig 22784 bp, 19 predicted proteins | sample AntAcemetagen653_FD_179853 | JGI IMG/M metagenome (GOLD analysis project Ga0222665, IMG submission 179853) | Saline water microbial communities from Ace Lake, Antarctica - #653 | ecosystem: Environmental > Aquatic > Non-marine Saline and Alkaline > Saline | place: Antarctica: Ace Lake...
CCCGAGTTCTTGCAATTTAGCAGGATTAATCTGAATCCCAAAAATGCTCACAGAGCGAACAAATTTTACTTTTTACGATTTCATCATAATTAAGGATTCTCAGAAAAAATATATACCAGGCAGATCTTAAAGTTTCAGCAAAGGATTTTATCAATCAGTATGATCCAAAAACAAAAATCAACTATTTCAATAAATTAACTTGATCAAAACAAATTGTTGTGACATGTAGTTAGATGTGACGATTGATCAAATTCTACGTCATGCAATATCAAACCAGTAAATTATGTTTGATCCAACGGAGAAAAACACAAAAAATCTTATTGAACAATATAAAGTTTTGTTTGAGTTTACGATTAAGTAGCAGGACAACTACTCTATGAGACCTTTGCAAAACTTCCCCTTTTGCCCAATTACTGCGTCAGGCTCAAATTTTAAGCCTCGAAATACTCAATGTATTCCTACGTTTAAACCTGATTTAAAATTTGGTCGCCTTCCTTGAACTTGAGCAAAATTGAACATTTTTCAAAGGTCTCTCTATGGATCAGATAAAAGTTATTGGACTGCCATTCCTTAATGAGTGTATTGAAACTGCCATGAAAACACCAGAACTTTCCTGAAAAGACAGCGATAATATCACAGTGCTGCTTGAAGAGTTGATCCGTGAAGAATGTTCCGACTGGGCGAAAGGGTGCGTTTTGCAAAGGCCTCATAATAAAGGCCGTGTATAACCATCTGCTGGCAGAGTAGCGTAAAAAGTGCGCGTGCTGAATGTCAGTGGTCAGGCGATGTACAATTTTATAATTTATTAAAAAGGGAGATTAAAATGAAAATCTATGTAGGAAATTTGTCGTACGATGTCACAGCAGAGGACTTGCGGCTGGCTTTAGAAGAATTCGGACAAATTGAATCCGCTGCTATTATAAAAGACAAGTATAGTGGTAAATCAAAAGGATTTGGATTTGTAGAGATGGCTTCTAAGGCTGAAGGGCAGTCTGCAATCGATGGTCTAAATGGCAAAGATCTAAAAGGAAGACCGCTTAACGTAAATGAGGCTCGCCCCCGCTCCGAAAATCGTGGCAGTCAAGGCGGACAAGGCGGCGGCAGGGGAGGATATGGACAAGGCGGCGGCGGTGCCAGAAGCGGACAAGGTGGTGCCAGAAGCGGACAAGGCGGTGCCAGAAGCGGACAAGGCGGCGGCGGAGGACAAGGGCGTGGTAGATGATGACCACTGATATTCTGTCGACATCCCACATATAACCATGATCATGTAAATTTTTACCTGAAAAAAGCCATTCAATACCGACCTGGAAAAGCTCATCGCTTTTTCAGGCGGCTTAGCTTTTCGTGTGTCCCAGACATTGCAAAGAGCTGATGAGATGAAATACCCTGCACCATTTGTTAGTGAAGGCAAAGATCGGGAGAAGGACAAGGGCGTCTATCGCGTTTCTTTTGGCCTTTGGGTTTTTGAATTACAGCGTAGTTTTATTTTTGACTAATAAAATTGCTTCACAATTTCTCACCTGAAATCAATTTTTCACCTGAAATCAATTCTGATTATTATCCTTAAGTTTAATAAATTATTATAAATACTTTGTTTTTTTTCTTGACACTTCGGCTGAAATGTATTTTATTCACAAAAAGTGGGTTAAAGTGGATAATTGTGGTATTATATTCTTAATTGTGGTGTTATATGTTTAGAGGCAGCTCCCATCATAAAATTGATTCAAAGGGACGCGTAATAATCCCTGCCAGGTTTCGTAGTGACATAAAAGATGGCAGCGGTGACGGTGTAATGGTTACCAGGCTTGACCATGCTCTGTTTGCATATAGTTTTGAACAGTGGGAAAAGATTGAATCCCGGGTGCTGTCTCTGGCACAGACCAGCGAGTATATGCGGCGTTTCAGAAGAGTTTTTATAGGTGGATCATTTGATTGCATGTGTGACAAGCAGGGGCGTATCCTTATTCCTCCTGTATTAAGGCAGTATGCAGGGCTTGAGAAAGATATCGTGCTTGTCGGACAGATTGCTCACTTTGAAATATGGTCAAAAGACAGATATGAGCAGGAAGTGATGCAGATGGAAGATGATATGAAAAAGGAGGACGTCAGCAACGAAATCGCAAAGTTAGGGCTTTAAATAAATGCAGTACAAACACATACCCGTAATGATGAAAGAGGCAGTTTATTTTCTCAATTGCATGCCAGGAAAAATCTTTGTTGACTGTACTCTTGGAGGAGCGGGCCATGCCCTTGCTGTTTTAAGGAAAATAATGCCAGACGGTTTGCTGATCGGTATAGATCAGGACGAGGATGCAATATTAAATGCAAAAGGGTTGTTGAAACAGTATGAATCAAATATTCGTCTTTTTCATGAAAATTTTGTTAATCTTCCGGCAATTCTTTCAAGCTTAAACATCGAAGCAGTAGACGGCATTCTTTTAGATCTTGGACTTTCTCTTTATCAACTCGAATTAAGCGGTCGAGGGTTTAGTTTTAAGAAAGATGAACCGCTGGATATGCGTATGAATGTCAAATCAGAAGTAACTGCCGAAGATTTGGTAAACAAGATGGATGAAGAAGGCCTTAAAAAGCTTTTCAGGCAGTACGGTGAGGAGCGTTGGGCAAAGCAGATAGCACGCAATATTGTAAAACAGAGAAAACAGAAAAAAATTTGTTCATGTGTACAGTTGGCTCAGATAGTATGTGATGCCATCCCGAAAAAATTTCTATTCAATCAGAAAATACATCCTGCCACTCGAGTGTTCATGGCGCTTAGAATTGCTGTTAACAGAGAACTCGAATTCCTCAGTTCATTTATGGAAAGTGCAATAAATTTTTTAAAGCCCGAGGGCCGTATTTGTATAATATCTTTCCATTCGCTTGAAGATCGAATCGTAAAACATCGTATAAAAGCTCTTGAGGGCAGATGCATTTGTCCTCCTGACTTTCCGCAATGTGTTTGTAATAGAAAAAAAATTCTCCGCTCTTTAACAAAAAAAGTATTACGGCCGACTGAAGAGGAAATAGCGGCAAATCCAATGGCAAGAAGCGCAAAATTAAGAGCAGCCGAAAAGCTTTGAATTTAATAAAAATTTATCAGGGTTATATGGCTAATGAGTCTTAAAAAAAAGAAAAAACCTTTTCTCAAAATAAAGTCAACGGGGCTCTGGTTCGTTTTATTATTATTTTTTATTGTAGAACTTTTTTTTTATACCTGGTGCAGAGTTCAATGCGTCAGGCTTGGATATGAAATGGCAAAAGAGAGGAAGAATCATCAGAAACTTGTGACTTTGCAGAATAATTTAAAAATTGAGATTGCATCTTTAAAGTCTCCAAAACGGCTTTATGAAATTGCAAGGCACAAGTTTAACCTGAACAGACCGACTTTAAAACAGATTATTGAAATACCATGAAACCAAAGAGTCGAAAATTTTTTGCTTTAAATGCCAGCGATTCTCAAAGAAAGCGTATCAGATTACGCTCTGTGATTATTGGCGTTTTTTTTAGTATTTTTTTAGCGGCCGTGGGTGCAAAGGCTGTATATCTGCAGGTTTTTTGCGGTTCGTGGCTGTCTCAGAAAGCAGCCAATCAATATGAAAGATCTTTTATTTCAACAGGAAAACGCGGGACAATATATGATGCTAATTACAGAGAAATGGCGGTTAGTATAGATGTTACATCAATAGCAGCATATCCTAAAAAAATTTCTGAGCCAGCAAAAACAGCCAGTCTGATTGCTAATACGTTAAAAATTAATAAAAGCCGGCTTTTAAAAAAGCTAAACTCAAAAAAGAAATCATTCGTATGGATAAAACGCCATGTAGCGCCAAAAGAGGCAAATCAGATAAAAAATCTAAAGCTAAAAGGTATAGGTTTTATACCTGAGAATAAACGTTTTTATCCAAACAAAACTCTTGCGGCACAGGTGCTTGGATTTTCAGGTGTTGATGGTCATGGCCTGGAGGGGATTGAGTTCTATTATAACAATTATCTTGAAGGCTCTTCAAACAAGTTTACAGTATTAAAGGATGCCTTTGGCCACAGGTTTGACAGCAGTAAATCAACCAAAGGAAATTTTAGCGGTAACAGCCTTGTCCTTAGTATTGACAGGACAATACAATACATAACAGAGAGTACTCTTGAGGAGACAGTTAATAAGTTTTCCGCTAAATCCGGAATGGCGATAGTAATGTCTCCTAAAACAGGCGCTGTATTGGCTGTGGCGCATAGTCCTTTTTTTAATCCTAATGTTTTTAGAGATTTTCAAAAAGGGGCGTGGAGGAACAGAGCAATAACCGACCAGTTTGAGCCCGGCTCAACCATGAAAATCTTCAGCGCGGCGGCAGCATTAGAGTCAGGAAAATGTGATACTCGAACTATATTTTTTTGTGAGAACGGGTCGTACAGAATCGGGAGGAATGTTGTTCATGACACAAAACCTCACGGCTGGATGTCTCTACAGCAGATAGTCAAGCATTCAAGCAATATCGGGATAGTAAAGGTAAGTGAAACCGTAGGACCTGATTTTTTTTACAAAATTCTTTGTGATTTTGGATTTGGGGAAAAACGAGGAATAGACTGTCCAGGTGAAACAGATGGAAGCCTGGCTCCATATAAAAGGTGGTCGAAAATAGATGCAGGCGCAATAGCTTTTGGCCAGGGCGTTTCAGTATCTGCGCTTCAGCTTATAACAGCTACATGCGCAATTGCCAATGACGGGATTTTAATGAAGCCTTATATTGTTCAGGCCGTGATGAACAGAAATGGACGTTTAATAAAAAGTGGGGGTCCCTGTGAGGTTAGAAGAGTTATTTCAGTTAAAACAGCCATGATTTTAAAAAAAATAATGAAATCTGTAACTGAGGAGGGGGGCACAGGCGTGAATGCGGCGCTTGAAGATTATTCTGTTTGCGGAAAGACCGGAACCGCTCAGAAAATTGATGAAAAGGGAACATACGCAAAAAACAAATATATATCATCGTTTGTCGGATTTGCTCCAATGGAAAACCCGGCAATAGCTATCCTGGTTGTAATTGATGAGCCAGTCAAAGCGCATTTCGGCAGTATTGTAGCAGCTCCGGCATTTAAGAAGATTGCCTTTGAAACCTTAAATTATATAAACATGCCTGCTTCAGACCCAGGCTTTGACAAAAGCCGTTTTAACAGGCAGGCATGTTTTAATAAGACAATCAAAAAGGTGCCGGCGTGAAGCTTTTGCATTTACTTAAATCCATTACTGTAAAAAATATTTTTGATAAAAAAAAACAGGGCCAAATACAGGAAGCAGAAATAGTTTCAATTCATTATAAATCACAGGATGTCAGGCAGGGCAGTATGTTTGTAGCCATACATGGTAATGTAACAGATGGACATGAATATATTGACGCGGCGCTTGCAAATGGAGCCGCAGCAATTGTTACTCAGAAACCTGTTGATCGAGATTCACTGATTATAGAGGTCGAAGATACGAGAAGGGCTTTATCTGCCATGGCTGCAGCTTTTTACGGCAATCCTTCTGAAAGTCTTTTCTTAATAGGAATAACAGGAACAAACGGAAAAACAACAACAGCGTATCTGGTTGAAAGCATACTCTTAAAGGCTGGTTTCAAAGTAGGCGTTATAGGAACAATAAATTACCGTTATGCAGGCAGAATATTTAAAAGTTCTGTTACAACGCCTGAATCTCTGGATCTTCAGAGGATTCTTGCTGATATGCTGAAACATGGCATTACCCATGTTGTCATGGAGGTTTCATCACACGCCATTGACCAGAACAGGATAGCAGATTGCTGGTTTGATGTTGGTGTGTTTACCAATCTGACTCAGGATCATCTTGATTATCACAAAAATATGGATTCCTACTGGTTGTGTAAGAAGAGGCTTTTTACGGAAAATCTAATGTCCGGGCCAAAAAAAAATCGGACTATGGCTGTAATTAATTGCGATGATCCAAGAGGCAGTGCCCTTGCGAGCACCTTAATGGATAACTCGCAGAATACTCCGATTAAAACTTTTAAGGTCTCAGACAGCACAATACAGCCGGAAAAAGTCCGGATAAATCCCGGCGGTATTACAGGAAGACTTTCAACATCAAAGGGAGCTTTTGATTTTAAATCATTTTTAACAGGCAAATATAATCTTAAAAACATAATATGCGCCACAGTCGTCGGCACTGCTTTAGATCTACCGCTTGATGTTATAAAAGCCGGAGTTGAGGATATCGCAGTTATACCGGGGCGGCTTGAACCTGTTCCAAATACTGCCGGCTGTTTTGTGTATGTAGATTATGCGCATACTCCTGATGCTCTTGAGAATGTTTTATCTTCTTTAATATCAATGGCTGATGGAAGAATAATCTGTGTATTTGGCTGTGGGGGCGACCGGGATAAAGACAAAAGGCATCAGATGGGTGAAATTGCCGGTAGATTATGCGATGTTGCAATTATTACATCGGACAATCCACGCACGGAAGAACCCATGAATATCATTGCCCAGATTCTTGAGGGAGTAAGAAAAACATCAGGCAATGAATACACACCGGCAGATAAGGAGAAGTTGTTAAATCAAAAAAATCAAAAGGCATATGTTGTGGAATCTGATCGTAAAAAGGCTATAGAACTTGCTGTCAACATATCCAGAACAGACGATATTATTCTTATAGCAGGTAAAGGACATGAATCGTCACAGATAATCGGCAACAAAATTATTTCCTTTGATGACAGGAAAGAGGCTGAAAAAGCCCTGAGAAATTTGCAAAATCTTTGACAAAGAAAAACCTTTTACAGTCTTTGTGGTGATTAATAAAATCGCCCAAATTAAAGACATTGAATAGAACCCTTTGAGAAAATTGTTACTATTTATCTATGAATGCTGTGACTGAAAATTCTACAAAACCAATACCGTGGAAAGGCGTTGATATACTTGATGCAACAGGGGGAGATCTGTTGTTCGGCGATATCAAAACCATATTTTCAGGTATTTCCATTGATTCTCGCAGCATATCCGCTGATGACCTGTTTGTTGCTGTCAGAGGAAATAATTATGATGGTTTTTCTTTTGCCGGAGATACAGTCAGCCGGGGCGTTAGAGGTCTTCTTATAAACAGTGACAAGAAAGACAGCCTGCAATTTGAAAAACGGGAAAAAAGTGGAATTGTCTGTTTTGTTGTAAAAGATACAATAAAGGCTCTTGGAGATCTTGCCAGATTTAACAGAAGGCGTGCAAATGTTTCAGTTGTTGCAATAACAGGGTCAAACGGCAAAACCACAACAAAAGATATGACTGCGTCAGTTGTTGCCGGAAAGTTTTGCACATTATCGACCACAGGCAATTTAAATAATGAAATAGGGCTTCCTTTAACTCTGCTTAGACTTTGTCCCTGCCATGAGTGGGCTGTTCTTGAACTTGGCATGAACAGGCCCGGAGAGATAGGAAGGCTGGCAGATATTTGTCTGCCCGATATAGGTATCATTACCAACGTAAAACATGCGCATTTGGAAGGGTTGGGTTCAATAGAAAACATTATGCATGCCAAAGGAGAGCTTCTGCCAAAAATAGGCAAGTCAGGCATTGCTGTTCTAAACGCAGATGACCGGAGAGTTGTTAAGCTGGCAGATAAAATTTCAAATAATGTGCTTTTTTATGGATTATCGAACAGAGCAGATATCAGAGCTGAATCAGTGGCTGATAAAAAAAACGGGGTTTCATTCACGCTGATTCTGCCTGGAGAATCTGTTTGTGTAAATCTTAAGGTTTTTGGCAATTTTATGGTGTCAAACGCTCTTGCTGCGGCCGGTGTTGGATATTTTCTTGGGCAAAACGCCCTGGAAATAAAAGCCGGCCTCGAGGATTTACAGCCGGCTTATGGGAGAATGAATATCTTTATAACAGGCAGGGTTCATGTAATTGACGATACTTATAATGCCAATCCAGATTCGATGAAAGCCGCAATAATGGCTTTTGGATCATTAAAGGGACGTAACAGGGGCGCTATAGTTGCAGGCGATATGCTTGAACTTGGAGAATTTGCTGAATCCATGCACAAAAAAATCGGTTCATTATCTGCTGGATCAGATATAGCAAAGCTCTATATAACAGGTGATTTCGCTGAGAGTGTGGCATCAGGTGCAAGAGAAAAGGCCAGTTCGCTGGATATTTTTACAGGAACCAGGGAAGAAATTCTTGAAGATCTTATAAAATGGCTGATGCCGGATGACTGGGTTCTGATTAAGGGTTCCAGGGCAATGGGAATGGAGAAGGTTGTGGAAGGATTGAGGCAAGGAATTTGATTTTATTGTTTTCTGAATTCCTAAATTAAAGTCAGGGCAATTATGTTTTATCATTTATTTTATCCGCTTCATAAAACAATTTCGGTTTTTAATGTATTTCAATACATTACATTCCGCACTATCTATGCAAGCCTTACAGCTCTGTTAATATGTTTCTTTTTAGGACCGTGGGTTATCAGGAAACTCAGCGAAAAGCAGGTGGGTCAGTATATAAGGGAAGACGGGCCTGAGGCGCATTTGAAAAAGGCTGGAACACCTACAATGGGCGGCGTACTGATTGTATTTTCTGTAGTAATATCAACCCTTTTATGGACTGATTTAACAAATTTTTATATATGGATCATTCTTCTGGTTACAGTTGGCTACAGCACTATCGGTTTTATAGATGACTATCTTATGCAGGTTAAGAAAAGAAGCAGGGGGTTAAAAGCTCGAGACAAGCTTCTTATGCAGATAATCCTTTCAATGGCAGCAAGTATTCTGCTTTTTTTCTTTGATGATTTTAATACGACCCTGAATGTACCCTTTTTTAAGAATTTATCACCGGATATTGGGTGGGGATATATATTTTTTGCTGTTTTTGTCATTACAGGGACTTCAAATGCCGTGAATCTGACTGATGGGCTTGACGGGCTTGCAATAGGACCGGTGATTATCGCTGCGGCTACATACATGGTTTTCGCCTATGTTGCAGGTCATGTTAGAATCGCTGAATATCTGCAGATTAATTATGTAGCAGGATGCGGTGAAATAACTGTATTCTGCGGAGCATTAGCTGGAGCAGGCCTGGGTTTTCTCTGGTTTAATTCATATCCGGCAGAGATTTTCATGGGGGATGTAGGATCACTTCCAATGGGGGCTGCGCTTGGAGCAGTAGCTGTTATTACAAAGCAGGAGATGCTGCTTGTTATTGTTGGAGGGCTGTTTGTCATTGAAGCACTTTCAGTTATATTTCAGGTTGGTTTTTTCAAGATGACAAAGGGCCGCCGGATTTTTAAAATGGCTCCTATTCACCATCATTTTGAATTAAAAGGATGGCCAGAGCCAAAGGTTATAGTTAGATTCTGGATAATAGCGATTATGCTTGCGCTTCTTTCCATGAGTACTCTGAAATTAAGGTAAGAAGAGAATTATTAATGTTGAATTTTAAATTAAAACCGGTTTGTTTCATTTGCAATTAAAAATCGAAACTCAAAATTATATTATATGCAAATTGCCAATAAAAATATTGTTGTAGCAGGTCTTGGAATGTCTGGATTTGCCGCTGCCTGTTTTTTAAAAAAAAGAGGAGCATCGGTCGTAGTTGCCGACAGTGGAGAAGAAGATAAACTGAAATCTTATGCGTCTGTTTTACGTGAAATGGGTGTCAAAATTGAGCTGGGGCAGCATAGAATTGATACTTTTGAGAAAGCTGATTTTATTGTTGTCAGTCCTGGAGTGCCGCATAATATTCTGCCAATAAGGAATGCCGCATTAAAAGGAATACCTGTATTAGGAGAAATAGAGCTTGCATATAGATTTATTAAGGAACCTGTTGTTGCTGTAACAGGGACTAACGGCAAGACTACGACTACTACAATTTTAGGGGAGATGCTTAAGGCTTCGGGTAAAAAAATTTTTGTGGGCGGTAATATAGGCAATCCATTAATTGACTATGCAGATAAAGGCCAAAGCGCTGAAATCATTGTTGCGGAGTTAAGCAGTTTTCAGCTTGATACAATAACTGAATTCAGGCCAAAGGTGGGAGTGCTGCTTAACATTACTGAAGATCATCTTGATCGGTATCCTGATTTTTCAGCTTATGTCGGATCTAAGGCCAGGATATTTGAAAACCAGATGCATGGCGATTTTGCAGTTTTTAATGGTCATGATCCGCTTGCAGCGTCAATATGTAAAAATATTAAAAGCAGAAAGCTGCCTTTTTACAATACAATCAAAGATGACCTGGCAATAAGTACTTCTTTTAAATCACTTGATTTTTCCAGGATAAACCTTGCAGGAAAGCATAACCTGGAAAATGTTTATGCAGCATCTCTGGCAGCACTGGCTATTGGCGGAACATTAAAGGGGATACAGTCAGCTTTAAACAGCTTTAAAGGACTTCCACACAGGCTTGAACATGTTGCCTCAATAAATGGGATAGATTTTTTCAATGATTCAAAGGCAACAAATGTTGATGCAGTTGCAAGGGCGCTTGAAACTTTTAACAGACCGGTAATCCTTATTATGGGAGGCCGTGATAAGGAAGGCAGGTTTGAAACTCTTAAGGATCTGGTGAGCCGGCATGTTAAAAAGCTGATTGTTATGGGAGAAGCAAAAGAGGCTATATCATCCGTATTAGGTGATATTGCATCAACAGAAGAAGTTTTTTCCATGAAAGATGCGGTAATGTCGGCTTATAAAGCAGCATCCGGGAAGGAAGTGGTGCTTTTGTCTCCAGCATGCGCCAGCTTTGACATGTATGACAGCTATGTTCATCGTGGAGAAGATTTTTGCAGAATTGTCGGCAACTTATGTAAAAGCGAGCTTAAATGAAAAAAGGAACACCAGAAAAAAAGCCGGTTATAACATCGGTCAGATCTGATGACGCTTCTTATGATGTGAAGCTGATGTTCCCTGTGCTTTTCCTGGTAGGTATAGGCATTGTAATGGTTTATAGCACCAGTTCAGCCCTTGCGCTTAAAAAGTTCGGCAGTGATTATTATTTTTTAAAAAAACAGATTGTTTTTTCTTTTTTGGGCATCATTGCTTTAATTGCCTGTAGACATATTCCAATGAAAGTTATTCGTTCTTTAACATACCCCATTCTTATTTTAGCTGTTTTTTCTCTTGTTGCGCTTAAGGTAACAGGATTTGGATATTCTGCAAATAATGCGACACGCTGGCTGCGGTTTGGGTTTATAAATTTTCAGCCCTCGGAATTCGCCCGTTTGGCGCTTATTATTTATCTGGCTTATTCTATCAGCAAAAAAAAGGATGACATAAAAAATTTTGGCATAGGTTTTTTGCCGCATTTTTTTGTTCTTTGCATTTTTACAGTCCTGATACTTCTGCAGCCTGATTTTGGGTCTATAATTATTTTCTGGAGTATTACCTGGATTATGCTTTTTGTCGGAGGAGCCCGTATTTTACATCTTTTGTCCCCTCTGATAATTGGTCTGCCTTTTTTTTGTTTTTTTATTATTAATTCAGCGTATCGCTTAAAACGTATTATCAGTTTTCTGAATCCATGGCAGTATTCGACAGATGAAGGCTATCAGATAATACATTCTCTAATGGCTTTTGGCACAGGTGGAATATGGGGTACTGGAATCGGGAAAGGCTATCAGAAACTGTTTTATCTTCCAGAACCTCATACAGATTTTATTTTTTCAGTTATAGGCGAAGAGCTTGGACTGTGCGGAGTTTTGATTATCATAGGACTTTATACTTTGATTTTATGGGTTGGTATAAGCATCGCGAAAAACGCCAGAGATTCTTTTGAGTCTTTTATGGCTGTTGGCATTACATGTGCCATAGCTATTCAGGTCTGCATTAATATGGGAGTGACTGTTGGGCTTTTGCCTACAAAGGGACTTGCGCTTCCATTTTTGAGTTATGGCGGGACATCGCTTTTATTCAGTATGGCATCAATAGGAATATTGATGAATATAGGAGCCTCATGCTTGAAAAAGACGTAAAATGATTTTTTACGGGATCACCAGGCTGTGAAAGGGCAGATAATTGATGCGAATTGTTATTGCAGGCGGAGGCACAGGAGGGCATCTTTTTCCTGGAATTGCTATTGCAGAAGCTTTTGCCGAAAGGAATGAGAAAAGCAAGATTCTTTTTGTCAGCACTGGCAGGCCTTTTGAGATATCGGTTTTATCAAAAACAGATTTTAAGCATAAAGCAATTACAGCAGAGGGTATAAAGGGCAGGGGATTGTGGAGACAGGCTGTTTCAATTTTAAAAATACCAAAGGGTATATTTGAATCTATCATGATTCTTAAAAAATTCAGACCAGACATCGTTATAGGAGTGGGTGGTTATTCTGCAGGGCCGGTTGTTATGGGCGCATGGCTTATGGGGATCAAAAATGTAATCCATGAGCAGAATATTCTGCCTGGTATTACAAACCGTATTTTATCCGGTTTTGCGGACAGAATATATTTATCTTCTAAAGATACAAAATTGAAAAGCTTTTTATGGCGCGTTCCCTTTAAACCCGGAAAGGTGGTTGTTTCAGGAAATCCTGTGAGAAAAAAGATTCTGCATTTCACAAGCTCTGAGCAAAATTTTAATCCGGGCGAAGCAGAAAAGAAAAAACCTTTTACGGTGCTGATTCTTGGCGGAAGCCAGGGAGCTCACAGCATAAATATGGCGGTTTTAGAAACTATTGAATATCTAAAAGAAAAAGAAAAATATTTTTTTATTCACCAAACCGGATCTTTTGATGAGCAGGATGTAAGAAAGTCATACAAAAAAAATGGTATTTCCTGCGTGGTTAAAACTTTTTTCGACAATATGGCCCGGCAGTATCATAAGGCTGACCTGGTTGTCTGCAGGGCGGGAGCTACAACCGTGGCAGAAATTACGGCTATTGGCAAGGCGTCGGTTTTTATACCATTTCCTTTTGCAGCAGATAATCACCAGGTTTTAAATGCCGGTTCACTTGAAAAGGCCGGGGCAGCAGAAATAATTTTTCAAAAAGATCTTACAGGCAGAAAGCTTGCCCAAAGAATAGAGCATTATGAATCAAACCCAAAAGCCCTTAAAACAATGGCCGGCATAGCAAAGTCTATTGCCATGCCCGATGCGGCAGAAACCATTGTTGATGGTTGTTACGAATTGCTGGGCAGAAAATGGCGTTTGCCGGAAACCGATAACCCTGAACCATGAACGGGTACAAGAAATCATGTATTTAAAAAAGTATCACATACATTTTATTGGAATTGGCGGTATAGGGATGAGCGGTATCGCTGAACTGCTTCTTAATCTTGGATACAGGGTTTCAGGTTCTGATGTAAAATTATCGTCTATTACCAAGAGGTTAGAGGGGCTTGGATGTACTGTGTTTAAGGGGCATTCCAGGGATAACGTCAAAGGAGCCGATGTTGTGGTGATTTCGTCTGCAATAGGGCCTGCAAACAGAGAAATTTCTGAAGCCATTGAAATGTCTATTCCCGTGATACCAAGAGCTGAAATGCTTGCCGAGCTTATGCGTTTAAAATACAGCATTGCAGTCGCAGGTGCACACGGCAAGACATCTACGACATCAATAGTCGCAAGTGTGCTTAACAGCGGAGGATTAGACCCAACGGTTGTTATTGGAGGAAAACTAAAAAATATTGGTACAAATGCTTTTCTTGGCCATGGAAATTTTATTGTTGCCGAGGCTGATGAAAGCGATGGCTCATTTTTGAAAATGTCCCCCACAATAGCCATAGTTACAAATATAGATATTGAACACCTTGATTTTTATAAGGACTTAAATTCCATAAAAGATGTTTTTTTAAGATTTATCGATCGAATTCCTTTTTACGGCCTTGTTGTGCTTTGTCTGGATAATGAGCCGATACAGAGCTTAATCCCAAAAATAAAGAAAAGGGTTGTTACATACGGGATGAGTGTACAGGCTGATTTTCAGGCCAGAAATATATCGTTTGATGGCCTTAAAAGCAGTTTTAGTATTTATCATAATGGCAAAATCTTAGGTAAAATAGTTTTGAATCTGCCTGGATTGCATAACATCTATAATTCAATGGCAAGCATAGCAGTCGGGGTCGAGCTGGATATTCCATTTGAAGTGATTAAAAGCGCCCTTGAAAACATTGAAGGAGTTCATCGAAGGTTTGAAGTCAAGGGCGAAATAAAGGGGGTTACCGTAGTGGATGATTATGCCCATCATCCTACTGAAATTAAAACAACTCTGCACGCGGTTAAGACCTGCTGGCCTGAAAGGCGCAAGGTGGTGGTATTCCAGCCCCACCGCTATACAAGGACCAAAGCTCTTTTTGATGATTTTACGCGGTCTTTTTATCAGGCCGACAAACTTATAGTCCTTCCCATATATCCGGCAGGAGAAAAAAAGATAGAAGGGATTAGCAGCAGATTATTATGCGATTCGATTAAGGCGCATGGCCATAGAGATGTTGCTTATATAGAAAGTGTTTCCAAATCTGTTTTGTATTTAAAAGAAGTATTAGAGACAGGTGATATTCTGATTACTCTTGGTGCAGGAGATGTGTGGAAATTAGGAGAAAAAATACTGGAAAACATGAAGGCAGAGGAAGCCGAGAGCAAACATTAACCAGCAACGACTAACGAGCAAAGAGTGATGCTTAATTCCGATTTAAAAACATGGCTTGCAAAATATTTTGGCGAATGTGTCAAATTTGACGAACCCATGTCCAGACATACATATCTAAGAATTGGCGGGCCTGCGGAAGCTTTTGTGATTCCTGAAGACCTTGAAAAACTGTTGAAAGTTGTCAGATGGTCCAAAGAAAAAAATATTCCATGCCTGGTGATTGGCAGTGGTGCAAATCTTCTTGTAAGAGACAGGGGCATAAATGGAATCGTAGTTATTCTTAGAAAGTGTCTTAACAATATTAGCATAAAGACCATAAAAGAAGATTCGGTTGTTGTTGAAGCAATGGCAGGTGCAAGTCTTCAGTCTTTATGTTCTTTTGCCATAGATAACGGTCTCAAAGGAATGAATTTTGCCCTTGGCATTCCAGGAACTGTTGGGGGCGCTATTATGATGAATGCCGGCACTGCTTATGGATCAACAGGAGATGTTATTGATTCTATAAAGGGTTTACTGCCGGATGGCCGGACAGAAATAATTTTAAAGCAGGATCTTTGTTTTGATTACAGAAGGCTTTCGCTGGACACTACTGAAAAAGATAACAGTATCAAACCAATTATATTAAGCGGTTTTTTTTCTCTGGCTCCATCGAACCGGCAAATACTGAAGGAGCAGGCCACGGAAATTTTTAAGGAGCGTAAAAAAAGTCAACCTTCGGGTTTTTCAAGTGCGGGATGTTTTTTTAAAAATCCTTCGTTCGGCAAAACAGCAGGAGAACTTATTGATATTGCCGGACTTAAAGGCACATCGGTTAATGATGCTGAGATATCATCAAAACACGCAAATTTTTTTTTAAATAAAGGCAATGCATCAGCAGCAGATATGATTGCACTGATGGAACTTGCGCAGAAAAAAGTTTGGGGGAGTTTTAATATTAAACTTGAGGCGGAAATTAAAATAATCGGGGAATAAACATATGCGACAGAACTATTATAAGAACAGTTTGAAAAAAAGACGTGTTAAAATCATTCAGCGTTTTGTCACCTGTTTTAAAATAATAGCTGTAGTTTCTCTTATAACTGTGATGAGCCTTGTTTTTATTTTTAGTTACGATCTTTTGACTCAGTGTAATTATTTCAAGGCGAAAAGTATAACCATTGAAGGAGTGAACAGGCTTTCTAAAAATCAGATAGTAAGGCAGGCATGTATTAATAATGGAGTAAATATTTTTTCCGTAAATCTATCAGCAACGAGAAAAAGATTATTGGCTCATCCATGGATAGCCGATGCTGAAGTAAGAAGAGAAATAATAGACAAAATAATTATAAAGATAAAGGAACACAGGCCTCTTGCTGTTGTAGATCTTGGCCGCAAGTTTTTGGTAAACAGTCATGGAGAGATATTTAAAAAACTTGAAGAATCAGATCCGCATAATTTGCCTGTAGTTGTCGGTCTTGAGTTTTCAGATATGGATGTTTCTGAAAAATTCCGGAGCATACCTTTTAAGGCAGTAATGGACGTATTACGATTAGGTCAAAAATCTCAATCAATTTTTCCCAACAAATCATTAAAAATAGTCAAAGTTGACCGGGAAATCGGCATTACACTCTATCCGTTTAATGGCATAAGATCTATTAAGCTTGGGTATGGTAATTATTCGGATAAATACAAAAGGCTTAAAAATGTTCTTTTCTATATTGAGAAAGAACAGGAGTTATCAGATTTTGATTCAATTGATTTGAATAATTTAAACCGTATTGTAGTAAACCCGCTTAAAAACCAATCACCGGCAATCGATTTTAAGGAGGCTTAAGATGAATGATCAGGGGAAAATAATTGTCGGTCTTGATATTGGAACTACCAAGATTTGTGCCGTGGTCGGCGAAGTATCAGGAGATGAAATAAATATTATAGGCATAGGAACTCATCCTTCGATCGGGCTTAGAAAGGGTGTGGTAGTAAATATCGAAGCAACAGTAGAATCAATAAAAAAAGCTGTTGAAGAAGCTGAACTTATGGCTGGATGTGAGATTTCATCTGTTTACGCTGGAATTGCCGGTGGACATATAACAGGTTTTAACAGTCGTGGAATTGTAGCAATAAAGGGTTCGGAAATCACACAGGATGATATGGATCGTGTTATTGATGCTGCGCGGGCTGTTGCCATTCCTATGGATCGCGAAGTAATACATGTGCTTCCACAGGAATTTATCGTAGATGATGATAGCGGTATTCAGAACCCTGTAGGCATGGCAGGTGTAAGGCTGGAGGCCAAAATTCATATAGTTACAGGCGCTGTTACATCCGCCCATAACATCGTAAAATGCGCTAATCGTTCAGGCCTTGATGTCTGTGATATTGTGCTGGAATCTCTTGCCTCAAGCGAAGCGGTTTTGACGGATGAGGAAAAGGACCTGGGAGTGGTGCTTATTGATCTTGGCGGCGGCACTTCGGATCTGGCTATTTTTAACAAAGGCAACATCAAGCATACATTTGTACTGTCAATCGGGGGTAACAATCTTACGAATGATCTGGCAATCGGACTGAGAACACCGCACGCTGAAGCAGAAAAAATAAAGAAAAAATACGGAACATGTATTTCACGTAATATACATGGCGAGGAAACAATTGAAGTGCCTGGAATGGGTGGCCGCAATCCAAGAAAACTTCCAATACAGATATTAGGAGAAATTTTAGAGCCACGTATGGAAGAAATTTTTACGCTGATAAAAAGAGAGATATACAGGGCGGAAATGGAGAATATTGTTTCATCAGGAGTAGTTGTAACAGGCGGTTCAGCTCTTCTGGACGGCGTCGCAGACTCTGCAGAGTCTATATTAAATCTTCCGACCCGCATCGGCAGACCCGGTAGAATAGGCGGACTTGTAGATGTTGTAAATAACCCAATGTATGCCACAGGTGTCGGTCTTGTTATGTATGGGGCAAGAAATCAGACCATAAAAAAATTTAGAATCCGTGACTCAAATATATTTAACAGCATTATAACAAGGATGAAAAAATGGTTTAAAGATGTAATTTAATATGTAACCGCTTACAGTTCAAAAAAACACGTTACAAACAACTTATATATATGGGGGGGGATAATGTTTACATTTGTAGAAAATGATAAGTCTGCAAAAATTAAGGTTATTGGAGTAGGAGGAGCTGGAGGAAATGCAATAAACAACATGATTGATTCAAAGCTCAAGGGTGTAAAATTTATAGCTGTCAATACAGATTCCCAGGCTCTTGAGATTTCCAAGGCGCCGGTCAAGATCCAGATAGGAGAAAAGATTACAGAGGGTCTTGGCGCAGGTGCTAATCCTGAGGTCGGTAGAGAGGCAGCCCTGGAAAGTGCTGATGCCATAAGGGCCGCGCTTGATAACAGCCATATGGTTTTTATTACCGCTGGATTTGGAGGCGGAACAGGCACTGGTGCTGCGCCTGTTATTGCCGAGATATGCAAGGAGATTGGAGCGCTTACAGTTGCGGTTGTATCAAAGCCTTTCTCATTTGAAGGGAAAAAACGTTCTAAACAGGCGGAAGAAGGTATCAATAGATTAAAGGAGGTCGCGGATACTGTAATTACAATCCCTAATGACAGGCTTAGAGGACTGGCATCCAAAAGTGCAAAAATGATTGAAATGTTTAAGAAGGCAGATGAGGTTCTGCTTCATTCAGTTAAGGGAATTACAGATCTTATAATGATGCCGGGGCTTGTAAATCTTGATTTTGCCGACATAAGAACAACCATGTCAAGGGCAGGTCTTGCCATTATGGGAATTGGTGTTGCAAGTGGTGAAAACAGGGCAATTGAGGCCGCTGAACGGGCAATATCACATCCACTTCTGGAAGATATTTCTATTGCAGGTGCCAAGGGAGTGTTAATGAATATAACATGCTCCAGTGATTTAACAATGGAGGAAATGTCGGAAGCTTCAGAGCGGGTTTGTAGTGAAGTTGGTGATGATGCGGAAATAATCTGGGGCGCTGTATTTGATGACAGCCTTGATAATGAAATGAGTGTGACTGTAATTGCTACAGGAATAGGCGATAATTCTGATGCGTTAACTCAGAACAATGGTTTTGAGTCAGGACTCAGAGGCAAGGTAAGAGATATCAATCCTGAGGATTTGCATACTATTGGAGACTATGATGAGCCTACTTTCATCAGACAAAAAGAGGCGAGCGGTGAATTCAGCGGAGCTACATACAGAGGATATAAGGGGATAGTAATTGATAAGGACGATTTGGACGTTCCCACTTTTTTAAGAAGAAAGGCAGATTAGTTCAGCACACAGTAAAGATCAACTGGTTTTAAGTTTATTAAACCTTAGTAAATAAAAGGATATGCACCACTTAAGCAAATGACATGGAAAACCGAAAAATCAGATCATAATTTTGCTGAATCAGAGACAGGTGCAATAAGAAAAAACTGGAAGGATTGTATAAGGATAGCGCTCGTATATCCCAACACATATTATGTTGGAATGTCCAACCTTGGTTTTCAGGCTGTATATAATTTGCTTAACCAGATAGATCATGTGTTATGTGAAAGGGCTTTTCTGCCCGAGAAAAACACGGATAAAAAAAGTAATATAACTGCGATAGAGTCAGGGAGACCGATTTCAGATTTTGATATAATAGCTTTTTCTGTTTCATTTGAAAATGACTATCTGAATATTTTTACAATTCTTGAAAAAGCCGGGATTCCTCTGAAATCCAGTGACAGAAAAGATAACCATCCCCTTGTTATGGCTGGAGGTGTTGCATGTTTTTTAAACCCTGAGCCCGTTGCTTTTTTTATAGATTGTTTTATGATGGGAGAAGCGGAAACTATGCTCCCTCAATTTTTTGATTTTTACTTGCCTGAGCTATTTAAAAAAGACAGAAAATCCTGCCTCAAAGATCTTGCCAGAAACGTTCCCGGTGTATATGTTCCAGCTTTTTACAGGACAGAATATAATATTGATGGCACTTTATGCTCTTTTGAACCAGTCTGTGATGTGCCGGATAAGATACAGCGTGTTTTTGTTAAAGATATTTCCAACATACCCACCTGTACTGCTGTATTGACGCCGCATACAACGTTTAAACAGACATTTTTAATTGAAATCGGAAGAGGATGCCCACATGGTTGCCGTTTTTGTACTGCAGGATATATTTACCGGCCTCCACGGTTCAGATCGCTTTTTACTTTAAAAAAGTGTCTGGAACAAGGGGCTATGCTGACCAGAAGGATAGGCCTTGTTGGAACTGCTGTTTCAAATCATCCTGATATTGCAGACCTTTGCAGATCGATTCAACCAAAAGATGTAAGAATATCTTTCAGTTCTCTCAGAGCCGATGCACTTGGCCCTGAGCTGATATCAGCGCTTAAACACAGCAACGTTAAAACCGCAACTATTGCGCCTGATGCAGGTTCTGAACGTATGCGCAGGGTAATTAATAAAAATATTAACGAAGAGGAAATACTTAATGCTGTCGAAGCCCTTGTCTTAAATAGTATTCCTAATTTAAAACTCTATTTTATGATAGGACTTCCTACTGAAACTGAAGATGATGTTGAAGAGATAACAAAGCTGTGCATAAAGATAAAACAGCGATTTTTAGAAGCAAGCAGGATAATGAAGCATATAGGAAAAATCACTGTGAGTCTTAATTCCTTTGTTCCAAAACCAGTTACTCCTTTTCAGTGGGTTGCAATGGACGAAGAAAAAATACTAAGGAAAAAGATAAAGACAGTAAAAGATGGTTTAAGAAAAATTGCCAATATAAAGGTCAATGCTGATATACCTCGTCACGCTTATATTCAGGCGCTGTTTGCACGCGGAGACCGTAAGGTTTCAAATATTTTATCTTTGGCCCATAATAACCATGGGAACTGGGCTGAAACGTTGAAATCTACAGACCTGGACCATAATTTTTATGTTTCAAGGCAAAGGGCTTTAGATGAACTTCTCCCATGGGATTTTATTGATCATGGAATAAAAAAATCATATCTCAAAAAAGAGTATAAAAAAGCGCTGAAAGGTAAAGTTTCTGAACCATGCAGGGTTGAATCGTGCACTGCTTGCGGAGTATGCAAGAAAAAATAATGTATGGGTCTTTCTGCATGCCTCTTATCGCAACAGTTATAATTAAATTAAAACAAGAAAAAACTCATGTATAAGAAATCATAAACAAAGAACAGGCCATAATAAAAACAGCAATTGTGCTGATGATTTAATCTTTTATTAATAACAATATATCAACAGGTTCTTTGCTAACGATTTTTAATACATTCAAACAGTTTTCTAATTTTAATTTAATCATAACTGAAGACTGATTCTTTAAAGTTATTCTGGTTTCAAGTGCTGCTGGGAGGCGGTTCCGTTAATTTTTTTATTAAATCACACATATCATCAGGAACAGGTGATTCAAAGGACATTGTTTTTTTAGTAACAGGATGTGTGAATTCAAGCCTCCATGCATGAAGCATCTGCCTTGAAGCCTTAATATTTTTTATTTTCTTGCGACGGCCATATACCGGGTCACCTACAACCGGATGATTAATAGCTGCAAAATGTACGCGAATCTGATGCGTCCTGCCTGTTTTTAAATCTATTTCAAGAAGAGTTATATCGTGAAAACTTTTACTGACCTTCCATATTGTCTCAGCTGAACGGCCTTTTTGAGTTATGGTCGACATTTTCTTTCTGTTAACCGGATGTCTGCCTATGGGAAGTGAAATTGCGCCTGAATCAGAGTCGAACTCTCCATGAACCAGAGCCAGATATTTTTTCTTAATCATTCTGGATTTGAATTGAGCGGTCAGGTTATTATGAGATAATCTGTTTTTTGCAACGATCAAAGCTCCTGATGTGTCCTTATCAAGCCGGTGCACTATTCCGTACCTTAGATCTTCACCAGTTTTTTTGAGATCAGGACAATGATAAATCAGCCTGTTTAAGAGAGTTCCTTTATAATGACCAGGTGCAGGATGAACAACAATACCAGCCTGTTTATTAAGAACTATTATATCATCATCCTCGAACAGTATGTTAATTTCAAGAGGTTCTGGTTCGTAGAGGTTGGATTCCTGAGCAGGAATAGTGCCGCAGATTTTATCTCCTGTCTTTACCGGATATCCCGGCTTTTTAATGGTTCCTTGAACCATTATTAGGCCTTTGCGGATAAGACTGGACAAAAGAGAACGCGAGCAATCTGAAATATGGGAAGCAACAACCGTATCAAAACGACTGCCTGATTCGTTGTTATTGACAAAGATTGTAAAACATTTTCTCAAAAGTCTTTATGCTTGGAATCTTTATGAACGGAATAGTTTTTTTTATTCATCAAACAGAGATTCTATCTCCGACATGACAGTTTCTTCATCAGTATTTTGGGCAGTGGAAAGTTCTTTTACCAGAAGAGTCGTTGCAGTAGCAAAAAGCTTGCGTTCTCCAAATGACAGATCCTTTGTTACTTTAATGAAATAAAGATTTCTAAATACTTCTGCTACATCATAAATGGATCCGGTTTTAATTTTATCCATATATTCTCTGTACCGGCGGTTCCAGGTTTGATTATCAATTATTATGTTCTGATTCTGCCTTATAACATCATATACTTTTGAAACATCTTTTTTGCTGATTACCTCTCTTAATCTTACGGATTCTACATTCCAGGTGGGAATCATAATGACCATATCATTTTCAAGCACTTTCATAATATAGAAATTATGTCTTTCATCGTTTATTACTCTGCTTTCGATTGCTTCTATTCTGCCTACTCCATGTGCAGGGTAAACCGCAAGATCACCAACTTTAAATGTCGGGACTTTTTTTTCTTGTTTTGAACTGGCTGTTTTCTTTTGCATTATTCTCTTTAACATACTTGATGGTAAGAATCAATTCAATAATCAATAAAAAAACGGAGAGACCAAGGCTGGTATCTGTGAGTCTTTGGTATGACTTGATTCCTGCTTTATGCAGTATTTAATTGCGGGTTGTTTGAAAATTTAAGGTCAATTTTTATCAGATATTATTTCTTTTTTATGGCTCTTCTCCAATTTAGTTGGAGAAAAGGGTCCAAGGACTCAAGGGTTTGTTTTCTAAAGACTTTATAAGCGCTTTTGATGTTCTTTCGCTTTCTGCTATATCTTTTTTTATGTAAAGCATCCTGATGTAATCCCTGGTTGTCTTTCTTCCATATCCTTCTGC